>Ga0126342_10012427_pt1 | contig 15185 bp, 12 predicted proteins | sample Cyp1metagenome_FD_92528 | JGI IMG/M metagenome (GOLD analysis project Ga0126342, IMG submission 92528) | Coral microbial communities from Lord Howe Island, Old Settlement Bay, Australia - Cyphastrea 1 metagenome | ecosystem: Host-associated > Invertebrates > Cnidaria > Coral ...
AGAAGATATGTCAGAATATATGCCAGAAGATATGCCAGATAGAATGCCAGAAGATATGTCAGATAGAATGCCAGATAGAATGCCAGAAGATTTGCCAGATAGAATGCCAGAAGATATGCCAGAAGATATGCCAGATCACATGCCAGAAGATATGCCAGATAGAATGTCAAGTAGAATGTCAGAAGATATGTCAGATAGAATGCCAGAAGATTTGCCAGTAAGAAAATGTATAAATGTCATGGTGGGGATCACACGAAGTAAAGTAACTTTTTAGAAAAAACAATTGGGGGGTTATTATTGTGTTTGGACATTGTATCAACTCTCATATGTTTAGTATGGCTTGATATGATTTAATAATTATGGATTAAGATGTTAACAAATGCTATTTCTCATTCCAACATATTCTAACAGTCGCTATGACATTCTCATCGGATTTGGTCCTTCCTAAACACATGGCTCACCAAACAAAGCTGTTTCACTCCGATCCACGCGTGTGCCTGCTCGGAAGGTAATTTCCTGAAGGACATGCGCTGGCAAACTTTTTGCCGGAAAGCAGAGTGGCCGAAGAATGGAATCCCAACAAAATGACTTTGGGATATTTTGGGTGAGTTACCAACTTAGTGGGGATCCCATTTTTTCTTCAAATGGATGCTACCCCTGTAGACCAAATCGTCTTGGTTTACAGCTAAGATTGCTCTGCCCTTCAACGCAACATCGCATATCTTTGAGACTGGGCTGCGATTCCAAGATGTTTCTTGATTTCGGCCACCCTCTGGTAATCAATCATGCTGGCAATGGAAAGCTTGCCATTTCTGCTGATTAAATAGTTTCCGATGAAAACAAGCACGTTTACAATATGGATGCAAAGGAATTTTCAGTTGCTATTTTTGTTCACCGAAGGGTACCTAACTAAAACAAACCCAATGAACACCAAAATCCACGCAAAAAAGTGCCAATCTCAAAAACAATGCTTAACGTCTTAAAGAACTCCAGAAAGACATCAGGCCCCAATCCTTCATTTTCTTTGGGATATCTTTTGGTTTTAACAAATTACCAGTAGAATTCCCTACGAGCGCAGCTGGGGACACGATGAGCTAAGCCCCCGGACACTGGGACCACCTACGCAGGTGATGACTGCACCGCCACTGTCGCGCACCACCTCCAGGCGTGGCGTGGATCTGTGGATTGATGGCTTGGTTTTTTTAGGCGATTTATGGGACGATTCACTGGCAAAAAATGGCAAAAATGACAAACATCATCATGATTTGGTTGGGATTCTTGGGGAATTTAACTGATTTAACCATCAAAGAAAGGGGAGTTTGAAATTAATGAGTGATTTAACCAGAAAAGACGGGAGGTTGACTTTGAGCAGCAAAGATATGGGGACATCCTTCTGGACATAGTTAGTTCCCATGAAGACCCAAAGAGGCAGTCTGATAATAACTGATAGTACTTGTGTTCAACGAAGCTGGAGATTCGCTGGAAAATGGCCCACTGCTGCTGAGCATTCTGTGGGCACCCTCCCCGTCATCATGAGTCCAACATCGCAAAGCCACCTTCTGCGACGCACATGTTGTAATTCTTGTGTTCTTGAAGCTGCGATAGACATGGGGTGATTGATTTGAAGAAGACTAGAAATGAACAGAAGTGGCTGTAAAGTCGTGCTGTTCTTGCAGTTGTCCTTTTTTCTCAAGGACCGAACCTAAAGGAACAGTGTCTTCCGAACCTTTTTGGAGCATTCCATGCCTCCAGACTTCACCCAAACTTTACCCATCGCACCTCAACCGTGAGATTCACTTGAGCTGTATCACGTGGCGAATCATTGCCAATGCCCTGACACCGTGGGAATGGGAAACTTTGGAAGCCAAAGTTGACAATCACCATGCAAATTACGCTCCTGGCTGCCAGCTCATGAAAGCATGATTAAAATTGAATAAACATCATGTACTTGTAAAAACGTGATACCTACTACAGTGCCCCAAAACGACGTAGAATCTTCCTAGTATAGTTTTATGTTCTTTCATGTTTTTTTCTATCCTTTTGGTGGTTACTTTTTTGGGCAATCTATATTATGCATCCCATCGTCAAGTCTTATGGGCCCAATTCAAGCGAACTTGGGGCTGTATATTGGCAACCTACAGGGCCTATTCGAGCGAATGGGGCGCTGTATTGGAGCCAGTTGGGGGCAGTATGTTGGCAACCTACAGGTCTTACGGGCAATTATTGTAGCAAGTTGGGGGCTGCTATTTCTCCCAGAAAATCACCGGTCGATCCACGGCACAGCCGCGCCTCCTTGATCTGTTTCTTCTTGACTTCCCCAGTCTTCTCTGGGGTCACGTCCTGCTCCCAAAGTTTGGCTGAATTGCTGAAACTGAGGGCATGCCAAGTGTATGCAAGTGTGGAATCCATGAAGGCATGATTTGAACATGATCTATGTGGCTTTGCGATGGAACCAAGCAACAAATCCATGAGCCAAAGGATCCCCATTCTTCTTCCTCTTGGTGATTGAACAGGTTTGTGCGTCGGAAGCCTAAATTGCGACCGAAATGAGTCATGACCTTTGAAAACGTGGTGAGAATCCACAACCCCCACAATCACTCTCGTCACATACTTCAACCAGAATACAGTTTTTTCCCATCGATGTCGTTCGAGCAAAACATTATTCCGTCTCTTTGCGGATGAGAGTGATAATGTATGTGCCAGGCCATTTCGCATGGCCTTAGTGTACCTAGTTCAGGGGTAGGAGTCTAAGGGGAAAGAGTGGCGGGAAACTCACAAGAGGAAAACTTTTGTCCTAGCGGTCTCTGGGAATGGCTTTAAATATCTTTAAATACTATACAGAAAATGGACCAACATATGTAAGCATGAATGGTCAAATCCATTCAAATCCTGCGTGCCCACCAATTTGTGGGTCCGTTGCTTATGGATGACCCCCTGGGGAAATATATCTGGCCACGTCCCAAAACTGAAATCTCCCAAACTTAGCACACATATGGGTGTGAAAAAAACAGGCCCACCCCCAAACAAATGGCATTTTTAATTATATGCATAGAAAATGATGACGGATTGATGATGAACCAGAGTTTTGGGACAGTTTTCCGTAAATTCTCCCCGCGAAACCCATCATATGGTAAGTTCACCACCACGTTCACCCGTTGGCTCCTCTTCCATGTAGACTTCGTGCACTTCCAGGCGAATGGTGACCTAGCCAAGTAGCAGGGGCTCACCAACTAGGGTTCTTATGACCAGTTGGCAACTACTATTGGTATCCATTGGGTATGTGTTGGGTTATCACTAGTTGTTGTTGGTTAAAACTACTGTCTGTTTTTGGTTATGTAGCCATGTTTTCCCATTCCTCAAAGGTAAATACATGTACCACTTGCTTGGATGTGCACATTCTTGGGAACAGCCTTTGGTGTATGAACATGATGATTTTCACCGACTTATTAATTGGCTTGTTCTGTTAAGCCATCTAAATATAATTATATAGAGTTATAAACAGCATACCACCAAAAAAAACTACAAGGTGGTGCCCCTTCCAGTTATTAATTGGTTTATCACTCCCCACTCATTATATAAACCATAAGCCAAATTTTCCCTGGTTATTGAACATTGATATGGAAGCCCTAGCCCATCTATAGGTGATCTGTGATGATTTACTGTACCTATTATTACATTGCTATTTTCCTTAGCGTGTTCACCATCACCACTGGATAACCAATGGATTTCTTGTTCTCCAGTGCCTCGCCATGGGAGGTGTTGCCGTAGGCGTATTGAGGCTCACACCTTTCGCAAAAACCAATGGGGTTGCTTCCATGATGATAGCAACCAACAACAAACATATAATTATGCAAATTTAATTATATATATATATATTTATACATATATATAATGATCAATGGTAATGATAATAATAGAAAATATAAATATGCATAAATATATGCATAATATATATATATATACATACACTGCATAAACATTAAACATAATTACTAATTGTTACAATGTTATGTTCCTGTAACTTTCCGTATTCATACTCACAGGTGCAGAAACAAAAAATGTGGGTACATGTAAGGAGTAGATCCGAGGCTTGCCGGAATTTCGCTGAGTAGAGGTGGGTTTGCCGCGTGACAATTCAGTCATGCACTTGTTGAATCGATCTCTCAAAATGAGTAGGTCACCAGAAATCACCATCAGTAGTAAAAGATGCAGTATATCTTGAACCTTGAATGGGGGATCCCCCTATGACTGCATGGTAATGGTACTGCTACATTGGTCACATGGTCCTATTGCCGTTTCCACACGTGTCCACAAAATGAGCGGTGAATCTACAGGTTGGCCCACTTGCTGTAATTAGTGGTCATGCTTGCATCATTCTTGCTTCCAATCCATTCTAAGCCATCTCGGCAAAGTATAGCCATGAAACATTTTAAGGATTTTAAGGGATGATTTTGGTTCCTAAAGCATCACTTGCCAAGCCTGCAATTCACACCGACCCTGCCAGTCAGATTGGAACACTAGATTCCTCTAAAAAGGTTGTGATTCGGGTCCAAGTGTGTTATTTTGCGGGATGGCAGGCTAATTTACATATCCTCTAGTAAACCAACATAGATACTGTGGAAAATCCGCATGCAGCTCATATACTATGAGTTTCCCAATGGATTTCCATAACTTTGCGCCTCAGTTCCACCAGGCTTCCTTTCCTTGGCGATCTCTAGTGGTGAAGGGGAACCGTTGGAACTAAGGGAATTCCATCTCTGTACTGCAATATGAAACACCTCACGAATGGTCCCAAATATGTGTAAACCCCTGGCATTCCCCATGGTTTCTAGGGGGTGTTTAATTTATTAGGGGGAAGGGATTACGAAACACAATCAAACCATAATTCTCAAATGATAAGGATACGACTCAACCGAGCCCGCGTTTTTTAACAAGTTGCCCCCTGGACATTGTCCTAGTTTTTTTATTTCATATTGAAGCTGAGACTTCCCATTTGCCATGTGCAATTGCTGGAGAGTATAGAAAACGCATGCCAAAGCCAATCCTTGGAGCTACTTTTCAAGTGCTTTCCCGTGATTAGGAACCGTGACCCAGGGCTGAGTGTCCCTTCAGCTTTCGGTGGTTTCGAACTACATTGTCATGGCACGCCCAAATTCCAAAGCTATGTTTTGTCCCAGTTTCCCCTCAGTTTGGATCAAAACAGCCCAATATCCACCTCCCATGCCGAACTGTAACCAACAGTTTTTCGCCAGGATCAACAAGTGAAGGCTTCACCGCCGCCCTGTGGATCCCTGTGGTTTCAGCCATTTTTTCCCCAGAGCATTGGCCATTTTTGGCTGCCGAAAAGTCTGGAAGGATCACATCGATCCAGTGCCAAACAAAACACATGGGTCAGAAAAAGGGAAAGGGAATATCCCCCCACAAAATATGCCAGTTTTAGTCATTCTGAATATAGAAAAAGAGATTTCACCCAACATTGATCGAGCATAAACCCCATGATACTGAATTGTTAAACCAATTTTTCAATGGCCATGACTCAGGAACCGATTGATTGGAGGTACCTACCATATGTAAGGCCTATTTTTCAGTCCTATGTAAGGGGATATGCCCAGAAAATATGGCCAGAAATATGGTACAGTAAGTACCTCCATCAATTGGATCCTGAAATTCCCATTGACAAATGGACTGGTCTATTGTAGTGGCAAATCGTCCACCTTTCGGTCTTTGAGTGCATGGGAGAAAAGTTGCACAGTTGGCCTCAAATGGAGTTATAGCAGGCAAAACCAGGGCCAGTTCTAGTTGTTGCTAAGCAGTTGACTTTGTGTGGAGAGGTCAGCGAACAACATCAACATGGGTAAATCCAAAGCTACATAAAGCCTCTAAGGGTGACAGCCCAAACCAATTCGATAAGAATCTGGTTGGATCAAGTCAGGGCCAACCTTATACTGGTTGGTGGTATTTCGCCACCCCTCTGAAAAATGATGGAGTGAGTAACAGTTGGGATGATTACATGCCCAATAGATGGACAAATAAAACATGGCTTCGCACCGCGGTGGAATCCTTTCCCCAATGGCACTGATGGGACGTCAATCCGGCAGGATCGCGTTTTGAAAATGCCTTGGGCCCTTCACTGAGGGTTAAATGAAAACAGAACATCTAAAGCACACAAAAAACACGCACACACACACATACATAGAAAAAAATACAATTACAATTAGAGATGATTAAAAAGATATATATCAGAATTATACATGAAAGTTCCACCACCCCAGATCATCTCTGAAATTCGGAAGGGTAGAGAGTTTGGAAGAGGATTCCTACAACCTGCAGAATCCAACCGGGATTGATCCAGTCCATCAGCCATTGGCCCCGAGAACACTGTTGCTTGGTGCTTAGGCGAGTCGACTGTGGCTTCAACCCATCCCAAAGATATCAGTCAAGTGCAGAAAACCAGCCATGAATTACGTATAGTAAATTCATGCTCAGCAAAAATTATCTATGTCAACTGTATCTGGTTGGTGGTTGAGCCACCCCTCTGAAAAATGATGGAGTTCGTCAGTTGGGATGATTGTTCCATTCCCAACTGAATGGAAAGTCATAATCCACATGTTCCAAATCACCAACCAGTTATAATATGTTATAATCAGAATGGCCTCGCAGCGCAGCTGGAAACATCGAACCACCAAGGTCACCAAGCAACAATGAGCAGCCACATGTGATCCGATCGGATCTTCCCCGGCAAACGTTCCTGCCAAACAGCGGGCAAAAAAAGAATGTCCCGGTTTTTTGGCACTTTGCAAAACTTCACCATTCAAAACCATTTAATCTGGAGATACTTCGACAAAATAGGTTTTAAATTTCAAACCTCTGGATTGAATGTTGAAACCAAAATAGTATAAACCCCATTAAATTTGTCATATTGGATACCATTGATTCATATTGATTCAATCACTGAAAATATGATTGATTCAGATCTCACAGTTGCCAGCTGCTGGAGGACATGATATGTTTGCATCGAATTTCGTGACCATCTCAGCCATCAAGGTGTGGACAGAGCTGACCGATAATCTGCCCTCGGGGCCGGCGAAGAATGACCGGATGAGACACCTCCATGTCAGGTTGTTCCTTCCATACCTTGCTTACAATATTGTATATTGGCTTACAACATATAAATGCATGATTTATCTACCTAGCTATCTACTGTACCTCTCTTTGTTATATCGATCTCTGGGTCTTACCTATCTATATTCATATATTATATATTATAGTATATTCATATAAATATATATATGATTATATATGTATATATATCTAGAAACTAGCTGAGGCAACCATTCTTCAGAGCTGACCAACTCATGGCCGCTGGAGCCACGGCTGGAGCTACGAGAATGATGGGACAATCCGTGATATATCTGGGTAAATGAAAAAATAATTCGCTCACCTGAAACTTGCGGCTATCTTGGAGATGATTCCCCGAATCCTAACCATGATTATAGGTGATATATGGTGATATATTTTTTTCAGTCACTACATTCATACTGATTGAATGGGAGACCCCGCATTTCCGGCCTTCCAGCTTGCTGTCAAAAAATCACAAGTTTTGTCAACTATCCAGGTTTGCCCATTAAAAAAGGCATTAGATCCGAAAGGCCCATTAGATCCTGTTAAATCCCATTCAAAAATATTCAAAATTCAAATCCCATTCTAGCCATCCCAAATTCCATGGCCATCCAAGCATCTTCGTTCCTCCGGCGCCGCCTGTAGCAACTTCACCCGCCACGCTTGGTCGTGACGCGCAGCGTAAACGCCCTGCGCCGCGGCGTAGAGGTTGGGCAGCACATGTTGATCAAAGCCGATGCGATCTGGGCTGCCCTCCTGCAGGTGGTTGGGGCGACCTTTCGATTTGAACATATTTCTTTTCGGGCCTCATTCCCTTCCATATCTGCCATATCTGATATCCGATATCTTTTCATGGACCATCTCTTCCAAATCTTCTCATGAGGCATGCTCTTGGGCTAGGAGCTCGGCAGAATCCAGGATGAACACCCCACAAGTCCATGTCAAGATCCGAAGGGTCTTCATCCATCTTGAGTCATTGCCAACCCAGCTTTTGTTGGATGTTCCACATGTTGTTTTTAGCCCTGAGATCCACCGAGATTCTGAGAAGTCGATGCGCTTCACATGCAGCACATCTCCTTGAAAAAAAGCGCAAGCATCCCAGCCCCACCAGCTGGATCCATTGAATACATTGATCTTCAAGATAGAAATAATAACAAACAATAACTGATGGTAACCAAAAACAAAACCTAGGTGTATCACACTAAGACTAGCTGCGGTGCTTTGGCCAATGGGTGGAAAAACAACAGGACACCTAATGAAAGCCACCAGCTGTGTCGTCCGCATGGTTTGATGACAATCATTGATAGGTATGGTGAGGTGTGGGCAGCTGGTACTTCAGTGCGACACCCTGCCATGACATACTGCTCAAACATGGCGTACTGGAAAATCCACCATTTACTTCGCTGTTTTTCCCAGCTAACCTTCATTTATAGGGGAGCACCCCGCTATGAAGTCCGTGGAAGCCCTGATGTCAGAAAGGGGTGTAGATCCACAGGCGGCATTTTTTCCACCTTAAAAAAAAGGCAAAATTTATCAGTCCCGCGATTTTCAGAAAACCACAATCCCTCCTGCTGGTCTTATCTTGTTTATCCCGTGTCTTCAGCTGAAATACCATTGACTTCGGCTAAATCCCTAGTTTTGCCCAGCTTCCAGTTGTCCCCTGCCGCAAGCACTGCACCAAATCACCGCGAAGACAGCCCAAGGCCCGACAATAGCTGCAGAGCTGCACGATGTCGTAGATCTCAGGGGGGTCCTGGAATAGGCGAACTGCGAAGTTTGCAAACGTTGACACGACATGCGCTGTTTAATCAAAAAACACTGGGATTTAAACACAACAACTAGGGATTAAATCAAGAAAAGAATTCAATTTAAGTGTATCCATCAAAATAGGCGTTAAACGCTGGAACCAACAATTGTTGCATGGAATTTCACTGGTTACACCGATTTGTACCGTCTGGTAACCAAACTTGGCAATGATCCAAATGCCCCACGTAGGATCTCATACATCATGTCACCACATGATGCCTATTTTCGCAGTACATGTTGGTACATGGTTTACCATCCGCAAAATCACAATCATTTAAAGCTATATAATCCCAATCTGGTTGGTGGTTGAGCCACCCCTCTGAAAAATATGAAAGTCAGTTGGGATTATGACATTCCCAGTATATGGAAAAATAAAGAATGTTCCAAACCACCAACCAGCAATCAAACTGCTCATGACCGTGGATTTTCATGGACTTTCCATATAAGTCCTCAGATAGATGTTTGATTACCGCAGATCGTTCTGAAACACGGATACTATATATATATATATACAGTCATCCTACCCTCCGGTAATCAAACGTGGCTTGAAACCCCACCATTTCCAGAAGGATTTTCAGGACCCCAAAATGGAATCCCCACTATTTCCTTACATAGCCCTTACATAGGCCTTATTATATGGTACCTTTCGGTTCCTGAAATGGCCATTGACATTTAGTTAAGTTCGATGATTTCCCAAGCTACAAACCCCCGTGGCTAGGCCACGTTTGGATCTTGCAGTGGGAGCTTGGGAAATTTTTCACATCTGTTCACATCAAAGCTGCTAGTTATGGATGTTTGGTGCTCATTCCCCCAACAAAATGGAACATATACCCTCGGGCCAACTGACCTACAGCAACATACAGTAACTATGGAAAATCACGATGTTTATATAATATATAGGTAAATAATGGTAAATAAATCATCCATAAATGGTCCATTTTCAGCGATATTAGTAAAAACTGCGAGGCAATAGGTCTTGACCGATCTCCAGATCTATTCACCATCATCTCCGCTAAAACTCATTCAACACTTACGAAGCTATGCAAACATGGTGGTTTCATGATGTTTCATTACCCAGCAAAAACCACCATTTTTGCATCGTTTCGAACCGGTTTTCAGTGGCCATTTTTCCGATTTTCCGAGCGTCTTTGATTCGACCCATGCGGTGTTTCACCTCCACCACCAGCGTCTCATCTGGGACCTTCGAACGGAGTTTCTTGGGTTTTCTTTTGGGGAACTTGGATGGAAATATCAAAGGATTTATGGTGGTTTATAGGAAGGATGTTAATGGATATGGCTCATATGATGTGTTTATGGGCTTTATAATGGGCTTTATAATGGGCTTTATAGGATATAATGGGTTTTCCTACTTGGATATAATGGATTTTATAGGGATGCTATGTGATATGATTACGTTTTTAGTTCATGGGATGTTCATGTGGTAAAGCCAATGCCATAGTCATTATCCCCAATAGAGAATTAATATGAGTTAATTATTTTTGGGTATACTCCCCTATGACTGGGATGATTTAAAATGACACCCAAATAGTTAATGGGATATGATATAATGGGATGGTTTATTCTTGGGTTTGCAACATTACGCCAGTTCCATGTCGAACATCCCCAGCTGTCGGTCATAAATGACTGCTATATTGACTGGGATCCAATGCAACCTTGCCCCAATAGCTCGCAATCCCGGGAATGACCAGCAGTGCCATAACTGGATGGAGCTGGTCTGGGCAGGTTTTGAAGCTTCCAATAACATCTGTTGGGTTGGTGCCTGCATCATTCAGACTGATTTTGCAGTTTGCTTCCCCCCCTCATCCGTTAAAAATGTAAGCAGCATGATCTCAATCCATAATCCATTTATCATTCATAAGTGCAACAACATATAGCAGAATAATAAATATATAATCCTCTTGGTTGCTGAAGCATCACTAGCCTGCCAGTGGGTCAACATGTCTGAAGTAGGATTGAACATACGACGTAACCTCCATCAAACCAACGTAGCTATGGGTCAGGGCCCATTTCATTAGATGTTACCACGATTTACTTTCAAAAATGGGGGACACTCATAGATTTTCATAGATTTCCACGTTACTTTACCGAAGGGTATCTGACACCACCAACAAGCCAAGATCGGGCCGCCGGTTCCCAGGACACTTCTGGCCAGTTGCAGCGACAGGAGCTGAAGATCCAGCGCCTGAGGCGATGACTTGGGGATCAGTTATGGCATTGGGTTTAGCACAGTGGTAAAAAAAACAATAGTTATCAAGTTATATCAAGCTATCAATATGCTCCAAAAGTTATGGCCATGGCTATAGATAATTATAGTAACACTTTAGTAATGGTCTTCCTGTTTCTTCAAGTCAAGACATTTCGACACTTTCGGGAACAATAGGAGACATGCCATAGTCACTCAATGGGTTGCATGTTGAAAGTAGGAAATGAACTAAAGATGTTCCCGCAAAATCCAAGAAATCTACTGATTCTGAAGCACTCCCATGCTTGACCATCATCAAGCCTGTGACACAGTCGCACTGGTGTGCCTGAAATCACCCGCTGTTGAGTCACCGCTTTCAGGTGGCGACATTCACAATAAATTGTGATGGTTTAAACATGTTTAAGCATATCGCACAAATTCGACTCAATGGTCCGTTGAATCCATGCTCCTTGCTGGCAAAACGTTGTTTCCAGCGACCCCCGCAACTGTTTTACTCCCTAAACTCTGATGTTTGATGGTTCAATCTTCAATTTGTTTGGGTCAATCGAATCATATCAAATCAGCAATTCTTAGTTGGTTAAAATACGTTAAAATCATCAAATCTTAGTTGGGGATAGTTGAAGATTTGATGATGGAACCGTCAGTTGGTTACCCTCTGGAAATTTAACATAACTATGGAAAATCACCATTTATAGTGAGTTTTCCCACAAAGCATGGTGATTTTCCATAGTCATGTTAAATTACCAGAGGGTACCCTTGCAGTTGTAGATGATTATCGATGAGTGTAGATTTTATGGAACAAAACAGGTAGATGAAAACAGATTCACCGGGATGTTGTGGCTTGGGTGTCAAGATTATCCAAATTACCAGAGGGTAAAGCATATTAAATCCTCCAATTTCTCATGGTTCAATCATCAAATCTCCAACTGCTGCAGTGTCCCGTTGAAAGCAGACGCCTGGACCCGGGCTGTTGCGTGGCACATCCACCAGGCCGTCAACGTAGCCGGTGAGGTAGAACAGTGGCTTGGCACCTGGGCCATGGGTGATTTATGATGATGTTTGGATTGATGTCTGATGATTTTTGACGATTTATGATGTTTTTTGTTGTTTAAATATGTTTAAATCATGCCTGATGATTTTTGAAGACCTCTTGCACTGATGTCTGTTGCTATGATTATTTTCGGATTGAACTTGATAAATGCTGGATCGATTTTTGATGGGTCATAGCGGGAATTGTAGCCTAACATATAGCCTGGGCCAAACCGTATGGAAATTCTCATAGTGATCAACATTTTTGATGAGAAAAGGGTTTGATAATTGTGGATGTTTGGATATAACCTGATATTGGTATGTGCATGTATGTGCTATAGCGGGATTGTTCATGGGATTGTTACTGTATGTTTCTGGTATATAACGGGATGCAGTATCATAACGGCTATATAATGAGGATACATCAGGAGAATCATGGGATAATCGGGATGATGGGAACTCATATCTTGGGGATTTCGCCCCGTTCAGGTGACCCCAAAATTATGTTTGGGTTTATTTTTTGGGCATATTCTAACCATCAATAACCCATGATCACGGCGAAGGTTCATCACTGGGTTCATGGTCGGCAAGGAACCCCCATCCCATCGCACCTTGGTCGGTCGCGGGCGCCGCGGGCGCCTGGTCGCGCGGCAGCGCGGCAGCGCTGGCAGGCGGTGGAAAGGCTTGGCACAGCGCGAAGTTGGGACCTTCTGCGGGCATCGGCAGGAAGACACCTGGGCGATGGCGCCACCAAGATTTTCTGTAGCTGGTTTCACCCCATGCCTAAAGATAAAGAGTATCAAAGTCAGTGGGCATCGTCCAATCTTGGTTGGAACAGGACAAAATAGGAGTTGAACCGACCAAATCTGGCATTGGTCAATGTTAGTACTGCCTGGGTGAAACAAACATGTTCGCCATCTGACCCCCAAGGTAGTGGACGTGAACCTGTCTCTAGGATGCTGAAAGAGGTCACGCTTGCACATCTTGCGCGCAAGTGTTGCCAAAGGAACACAGGGATATCATTGTTGGTTTAAATCCATTACGGTACCGGAGAGTTGTTATTGAGAGATCTCATTGCTAAAATGTGCAAAACGTATTGTTACTGTTTTCCCTGTCACTCACATTCACTTATCACCTCCAAAGCAGAGAGAAGCAACCACAGTAATTACCTTTGGACACAAGGCCATGTCTCACCATTTTAAGTCCTCCATATCTTGAACGAACTACTTCAGTCCATCAAAGTTTTTCCCCATCAAAATGACCATTTGGATGGTATACCGCACTTTGAATCACACACACAAATCCAACGTTGATGGTCATATATGTTCTCATTGTCAATACGTGATTGTCCCATGAAATCATCACTATGCAATTTTTGTTGGTTAAATATCCTCAATGTCTCATGCGTTTTCTCCGAAAGACCCCCATTCCACTCTTGGCCGCGTCACGCTTCTGCTGGCCGTAAACATCTGCACCCACTTTCTTTTGGTAGCGTTCGATGGCGGAATCCTACATCATCCACGGAGAGGGCCAGCATGTTGAGGGCGATAAGGCCCCGTGTTGGTATCTGAATGTTTCCTGAGGTTGTGGTAGCAAATATGGTGAGATGATGTGAGATGATATAAAGATGGTAGGGAAATAGGGAGTTTTAAGGTTGTGGTATGCTAAAATTTGTTCAATTGTCGGGCAGGGGGAACTCGGGAGTAACAGTAAACGTCTCAGCCAAAATCAGCTGCAAACAGGTGGACATGGCCTAGCTTTTCCTCAGATACCTAGCGAAAGATTTTCATCTTTGGCTGGTCACTAGTTATTATCCTTGATTTGGGGGTTTCCAGAAATGGGGGTACCCCAAGAGCTGGATGGTTTATTTCATGGGAAAACACATCTATAAATGGATGAAAACTGGGGGTACCCCCATGACTTAGGAAACCTCCATTTATGGCTAAGAAACAGAGTACTACCATTGCCCATCCAAGGTTTGCGCAGAGACAGGCCCATCCTCTAGGAAGATAACCTGTCAACGGACCATTCCCCACAAATGACAGATAGTTTTCACATTTTTGCCCACAAAGGAGTTGGCTGACTGTCGGAGTCTTGAGAGGGAGGTTATTTCAAGTCATTCGACAGCGATAGCGATAATCCTACCAATGTGGGTAAAACAAGAATAAACCATCCCCCAAATCACAATTTTTATGTGGTATAAACCATTCCCAAATGGGTGATGTATGGCATTGTTTTTCCCACATTGCTGGGGCCCAAGCCGCGAGCCCAACGATGCCGTCCTCGTGTCGCGCTCCAAAGTCTAGGTTCACCTGGCGAGGCGATGGCAGCTTGGGGAAATCCAATCAACATATGTGCACAACAGATTTCCAGAATAGATGTTCCAGAAAGTGCCCCCCAACACTTTTTTCGAAGTTACCTGAAATACTACTAAAACAGTGCCTGAAAATGTGCTACATTTAACCGGTTCATATCGTTTCATAGCATTTCCGTCCTTTTCTCATGGTTAGCCTTTGGTAATGGGCGATCTCGCTGGCCTCCAGCTGCAGGGTTTGTTGCAACTCTTCAGCCTCGGGACATGGATACTAGACATGATGACAAATGATGATAAATGATGACAAATGATGATAGACGTTGATTGATCAATTGGACAACCAAACTCAACATGGAGGTTTAAGCAGCAAACATGGATTTCTCTCTATTATGATTTAAGCAACATACACACGCAAATTTCACCAAGGACTGGGCTAGCAACCTTCCATGGGATCTTCCATGTAGGTGGACGATTAAGCACAATTAAGCAACATTTGAAACGCCAAAGCAACCAGTCATCACAGGGTCAGGTCAAACTTACCCGATCTTCCCCATTTGGAAGCTAACATTACAGGAAGGTTCGCGAACCGAACCGCGAACCGGGAACCGAACCGCGCGAACCGGAAACCGCCCAGAAACCGGCAGTTGGGAAACCGAACCGAACCGCTAATGTATAAAATAAGCTCCCGAACCG
>Ga0126342_10012428_pt1 | contig 15184 bp, 16 predicted proteins | sample Cyp1metagenome_FD_92528 | JGI IMG/M metagenome (GOLD analysis project Ga0126342, IMG submission 92528) | Coral microbial communities from Lord Howe Island, Old Settlement Bay, Australia - Cyphastrea 1 metagenome | ecosystem: Host-associated > Invertebrates > Cnidaria > Coral ...
GGCCGTTGAGGTCCAGCGGTGCACACTGAGCTGGGCAGGTCCCAGGTTGAGGTCCAGCGGTGCACACTGAGCTGGGCAGGTCCCAGGTTGAGGTCCAGCGGTGCACACTGAGCCGGGCAGGTCCCAGGTTGAGGTCCAGCGGTGTACACTGAGCTGGGAAGGTCCCAGGTTGAGGTCCAGCGGTGCACGCTGAGCTGGGAAGGTCCCAGGTTGAGGTCCAGCGGTGCACGCTGTAGTTGGGAAGTTGGTAAAGAGCTTGGCGAAGAGTTGGCAAGGCGGAAGTTGAGGTGGAAGTTGATACAGACATGGTCGAGGCGAAACAGGCGGAGGAGAAGGAGGAGGAGAAGGAGGAGAAGAGCTAGCCAAGGAGAAAAAGAACAACTCTGATAAAATCTAACAACCCTCACCTGGCAGGTGGGGAATTAATATTCAATTTTATATTTAAATAGGAGGCTACAGATATAATTTTACGTTATGACCTATATTAATAGGTGGGTGAATGTACCTGCTAGGGATGCTCCTACACGGAACCGTCGCAGCTAGGGGGTCCCATATCATTCCACATCTAAATGCATATATCAATTGTTTAAAATCCGGTCGCAGGACGTAGGTACATGATGCCCATGTATACGTAATTTTAGTCGGAATGTGCAGAATAAGATTTGATGATGTAGCGACCTCCTCATTGGGGACCGATACAATGTTGCTTCCAAAGATTTGATGAAATTTGGTTGGACGAAAGTATATATATATATATATAATTTATCCATATATCAAATAAACATATAACATAATATATATATACATATATAAATATTGAATTAAATTATTCTATTTTGTAGAATGTTAATGCTCTCGTCTTTTATATTTTGATTGATCGTTTTCTTTTTCGAGGCCCTAAGGTCTTTGTCTACCACCTCTTGATGCGTTATCCAAATAATCAATTATGGTTAGTCAAGTCATGTTAAGTCTATATTGCAGAGAGAGATTATGTATACCACTATATCCCACAAACAAATCCATGAAATATCTCACATCAAGTGGCGGTTGTTGGCAAACAATTGGCCAACCCAAAAGCGGGCACATGTCGCACCAATGTGCAATGCCTCAGTAAGACGGTTCGAATCTATCAGAATCAGCAAACTGAGATGCCATTTGGGTTTTTTTAATGAAGGTAGCGCCAAAAATCCATCCAAATCCCATATGAACGATAAGATGTTGTACTAAAAGCTCACTAACAAATTGCAAGTTTACGTGCCCTACAGACATACCCATTCTGGTAGAAGATTGCTGGACCTCCCTGCAAGATCGACCCCGATCCGAAAAAATCTTGGGGCACACCGAAATCATGGGGTTTTTAAAGCCTTGAACAAAAACGCATTGGCTTGCCAGATCCAAATCGTTTGGACACGTTTTAATAACCGTTGCCTTGGTTTATTTTCAGTGAACTTCAGTATGTTTCAGTACCACAATTCCGTTTCTCTTACTTGCAGTCATATCATCGGGCAGAGATGTTCGCTTCATGGCTGGCCAGAAAATCCCGGAACCCGTTGCGGAGGTTTATAGCTGGGGACATCACCTTAGTGGATACCGTCCTGGAGGATTTTCCCGCAAGCTCTACTCGCCAAGCTGCAGTCCGGCTCGCAGAGCCGGCTGCTTTCTGAGAGCGGGCGAGGTATCAGCACCTAGAGGGAAAGTGATCAAATTTGATCCTGGGAGTATCTTCAAACAAAGCCATTTGGGGAGTTCACTAACTGGTATAAACCTTTGTTGGAATTGAGCAGAAATGAGGACTTATATGTAATCAAAAAGAATCATGTTTTTTTACAACTTGTAAAAGGCAGAAGTAAATTAGAAAAGAAAACATTAAGGCTTCATCATGTGTTTAAACAAAATCGAGCAATGTCGAGCAACGAACAGCCTTGATTGAAATCTTTCCTATTGGGCGTAGACTCTACGTCTCTGCGTTGCTCGGACGTGTCCCCCCGTTGTTGCCAAAAGGCAAAGGCCGGCCCCACTTTTTCTGGTTTCCGATATGGAGGTTTCCGAAGTCATGGGGGTACCCAAAATGTCATCATCCATTTTGATTTTCGGATTTTCGTTATAAACCATCCATAAACCATCCATAAACCATCCATAAACCATCCATAAACCATCCATAAACCACCATATATATGAAACTTGCCAGTGATGGCTTAATGATAATCCATTATCCATAAACCATCCATTATGAAAAATCCCCAGTCATCATCCATAAACCATCCAGTGATGGCTTAAGCCGCTGTCAGATTCAATGGTCTCCATTCAATCCCGCCCGGCATCCAAGTGGCACATCTCGCCACCCGCTGAAGCCGCTGGGCCGCGTTTCGCCCGGCACATTAACTCCAAAACGTTCCAAATCTTTGTTGCGTCCTTCCAGGGTCGGTGGCAAGTCCCCATGGATTTGCTTTAAAAATGTTAAAGAGTTGCAATGGAGATAACATGAGATAACATATCTTGCTGGATGTTTATCTAATATAATAGATATACATATGAATTGTATAGTGTACAAGTAGAAATTACATGAAATTAGCATAACTGATCACCTTGGAGATTTCGCTCAACTTAGATCATGACTTTTCAAAACACATTCTGCAGAGATATCTGCCTTTGAAGCGTCTCAACTCGGCGCCCCCATGTCGGCCCCAAAAATCCCATGCGGAAAAAGTATCGTAGATTTGGAAAAGGGAAACTGAATTACTGGTTGGTGCTTGACCTACCCCTCTGAAAAATGATGGAGTTCGTCAGTTGGGATGATGACATTCCCAACATATGGAAAGTCATAATCCAGTCATGTTCCAGTCACCACCAACCAGATATATATCCATAGTATATCAGTATATCCATATATTATCCATATTTCATATCTATATTACACTATAAATGGTATAATCAGATTACCATTTCGAATTGGTTGGGAAACTCAACTACTATTGCAGCTCCAACCGGCCCGGAGATGCCCACAATTTGCCTCTCAGAAGCCGAGGCCATCTTGCCGCATGCCCGCCTAGCGGACAACGCTTGGAAATGGGGCTTCTGAGTCAAAACCCATGGTTAATCCACTTCTGTATACCCCAAGATAACTTGGTAAGAAATAGATGCTATACATGGATGATCATAAGGACTTTGACCCGTCCCCAAATAGATGTCTTTTGGAGAGGTCACTCTAAAATATCACCTAAACATACCTAAACCAGTTCTGGGACACCTGAACATTCAATGCGAAAGATGGTCCCAAAAAGGAACATGGAAAAGGTTACAAAAAGTCCCTGCAGGCGTTAGTTAAATCTACAATTTTAAGAATGACCAACCAGTTGCGTAAAAGCCGGTAACATGCTTCATGGTTGTGCAACATCTGAACACTTCCGTCCGGCATAACTTCCAAGCCCTGACTCACCAAAATAGCCGGGTGAATGGAGTCACAGTCAGGGATCAAACCTTTTTTGCCAGCAGAAATCCATGCACTGCCAGCGGTTGGACTCCTCTGACGATCTCGATCGGCACCAAAGAGCGAGACGGTCAATGGCTGGCCAACTTCCAGCCAAATCATTTAGAAAGCAGCCAGCAATCATAAAAACCACATAAAACCTAATTGGAAGGAAGAAAAAACGACCCATTCAGCCCATTCATATCAAAATCATCAAATCCTGAAACAACAACTACTCGCCCTCGGCGAAGCCTGCTGGTAGGGAGACAGGCCGCGTTCGGCTTTCTCCTCAACTTCTTCAGCAATGATCGCCTGCTTTCCCATGGAAAGCGAGGGCGAAACGAGCTGAAATAGTGGCTAATCTATGGCAATCTATATAATTATAGATATAGATTAATGCTCATTGATATGAATTTGATACGGATTCATATGGATTCATATATTCCATGACTATTTATGTTTTTCCACACCTGACTTGGGTGATTCATCATCCTGGAGAATTACATCCCAGTTCAAATCCTATCAACTACCCCCATTATCCCACTATATCCCACTCACATGGCTGGTGTTCACCATAGTTTTTCCCCGGGTTTTCACCAGTTCTCCCCAACTTTTCCACCATTTTTCCAAGGTAAACCCTGTCCCCCCAGGGACCCGTGCCTCCGTGGTGGTCATCAGGGAGGCCACCGACACGGCATCCGCCAGGGCGGTGCGCACCACCTTGGTCGGGTCGATGATGCCGGCCTCGCCGCCGTGGCGTCAAACAGATGATTTCCATGGGAAAAACCGGGGGATTGGATGGTACCCTCTGGTAATCACCAGTTATAGTGAATTATTGAGAATTTTCCCATGAAAATCACTAGACATAATTAACATAACTATGGAAAATCACCAGTTATAGTGAATTTTCCCATGAACAATTGTGGTTTTCCATAATAGTTATGTTAGTTTACCAGAGGGTAACTGAAGGCAAATGTTCTGATTCTGAGATGAAAAATGGAAATGAATGGGATTTGATAGGACTTTTATGGTAAACAAATAACCACAATCACCAGTTTTAAGAGGTAAATCAACGAACTAAATGGCCATGTTCAATAGTCAATAGCTATGTTAGTTTACCAGAGGGTAACTGAAGGCTGATTTTCTGATTCTATGGAGATTTCATGATTTGCTATGGGATTTTCTGGTGATTGAAAAATGATTAAAATGGGGATGTTTATGAAGATTCAACGGGATTTCATGGTGAATTATTGAGAATTTCATGTGGATTTAATGGGGATGTACAACTTATATAACCATGGTAATAGGACCTAATTAATTCTTTATACAACCCCAGAAATCGATGGAAATCATCCATAAAATATGATGATGGTTATTGATATTGATATTGATATTGATATTTATCGATGTGTTTGTTTTTCTCCCCTGGGTTGACGTTTGTTTTCAGTATCTTTTGACATCAGGGAACTACTGAAACTGTTTGAAATCAACCAGGTTTTCCAAGGGGTAGCATTAGTAGTGAAGGGATTAAAACGGATAAACGTGGATAAACCATTAAAAACACGTGCGTGTAAGTATGTATATATATATATATGTGTGTATGTGTGTTTATCTACTTATCTATTTATTTATATTGTACATAGTACAATCATTGGGATGATTTTGTGCATTCCCCGAAGCAAACGGATGGGGCAACATATTCTGCGCAATGCACACCAAATCCTGGAGGCATCCGGAGGCCATTTGAGGTTGCTGGAAATCAGTCGAATGCATTGGGAATGATTCTCCAACATTCCCAGAAGAATGAGACGTTTTGATGGACATCGTGTTTTCTAAAAACTGTATCCGGTGAAATTCTGATATATTCTGATATTCGACCCATGTGGCTATGGGTTTCAAGAATGTTTAGACAATGTTAGACCCATTACGACCAAGTTTTGGTATACGACTGGACCATCTAAAGACATCAGTGTGAAAATTCCACATGACACATCTCCTGAACATGTTGGTTCCAACATTTTCCCAGTCCATTTCTCCAAACCGCAACAATAGCGCTATGGGCGCCATGATCAACTCAAAGTCAAAAATTATTGAAACCACCAAGCACAATGTGGGCATCAAAAAAAACACCAACTTTTGTAACTTCTTGGGCGCCCTTCTTGGTTGGGACTTCCTTTCGCGCCTCAAATCCCAAGATTTTCAAACATGGCTGGGAAATCCACGGAAACTCATCGATCAACTGTGGAAAGGGGCCATGGTTTTGAGACATTTTTGGCTGTTGAAATCTTCCACCATGTGATCTATGTGTGCAAGAAATAACATATACACTGTGTATAATATATCTATATAATATACATAATATTATATAGAACCCTTTTCACAACCTCCCCCGAGCTACCCCTTCACCAGACTCCCGCCTCAATGAGGTCCACATACTCCCCTGTCTGTGCGTTGAAGCCCTTGGAGAGAGCCTTCTCCTCCGGTCCAGGTCCATCAGGATTCATGACCAGGCTGATCAACCAATAGCAAGATAGACACAATCCTTGAGTGTCAATTCCAACATTGGACGCCAAACCCATGGCGAAAACGAAACCATTCGGCATCCCTGGAGGCTTCAACTGCACCCTGCAATCACTGTCTATTTTGCATCCAGAAGGGGCATCCATAAATTTCCATGGCAAGTCAGGGCCTATTCTCTGGCTCTGGCTGGCTGGGAAATGACAAGCTCTTTGGGTGATTTTCCAGCAGCTTCCAGCCAGGTTAAAAAGAAGGGAGCCATCCGCGCGCATGACCCTGCTCCCCTGGTGCGGGGGAGGGGTCACAGCCGCGGGGCCCTTTGGCTTGCAAAACCGGTTCGCAGCCCGCCCATCCTGGCCGCATCAACCAGGAGGGCACAACATCCAGATCCCCAATTCAATGACAATGGCCTACTATCATTTAAAATAATTTTAACGAAAAGCCGTTCGTATGTGTTCCAAATTGATACTTCGTTCATGGAAACACAATCAATGCCCCCACCGTTGACAAAAGCAGCCCACATACTTGAGCCCCTGTCCTGTGGCCACCTTTTTTGGTGGCACTCCAGGCAGTAAAGCCCAAGGGCTTGACCACCTGGAGTGAACCGCCACTTCGTCCCTTGGTACTCCTGCGTTCGAGCAGGAACGTGATCAAAAAAAATACACAATTAATATACATCCACCAAGTCAAGTCAAGCAACAGAATTGCATCGAACTGACGTCACAACCTAGTTCCCAAAAACCTTTCCGCCAACTCATCATATAATGCTACGATCGCTTCAAGTAGATGACCTCTCCACATGAAGAACCCATTTGTCCTCCCACGCCGTCTGGAGTAGAGGCTGCAGCGTCGTGAGCTGGTGCTTCCCGCAGGAGCAGTTCGGCGTTCCCCCTCCGCGACTCATGCTTCTTTGAGCAGTTTTGTCGAAGTTACAGCTTCTTGAGGGGAACGCTGCGATACACGAGTTCATATACTGAAAAAAAAACTGATCCTCTCAAAGCTGCTCCGCAGTTCTATCAACCTCAGCCTCCAATCGCCAACTGCTATACAAGCCATTTCTTTTCGTGCCTGGTAAGCTGTTGTCTCATTACTACAGAACTTCCATCCTAGCCTTAAAGACATTCCTACCTGTTCATCTTCTTTGACCCCAAGAATTGCCCCAACATTTGCCACACTGATTCAAAACCCCATGATTTTGTCCCGCGACCTCAATCTGCACCCACGCATCAATACATCGAAACATGCCTCACACATAGGACACACATGATCTCGAATCACTTCGCCCCGTTCTTCCAAGGACCTCCTTGACACAGTTTTCACCCCCGCCAAATCCGCCCAGCCTTTCCTTCCAAACAGAACACCTCCATCGCCCATCAATCCACGCATCGGCAGGATTTTTCAAACAAAGCCCCATACACACAGACACACACACACACAAACCCATCTAGAACCACCGAAGTTCCATTCAGCCACCAGACATATAAAGTAGCAATATATTTGAAAACCGATATTCAAAACCTCAAGGCTGTGAGAAAACGGACCATATCCTGTCTGCAAACGCCTGTTCCTGGCTTTCAATCATGAAATTCTACGCTGTAAGATTCCATGTCAGCAAAATACTGATGCCCATTTATTCGGTGCTCTTCTCTTCTATATCTCAGATACCGGAACAAACCACAAACTTACAAATCAACAGAACAGTATTATCCAGCGCCATCATGTTTTCATTCCCTTCCATACCACGGTCTACACTATGATCAAACCACTTCGCCTTGTCATTCCAACCACGTCATTGACACCAAAAAAAGCAAACAAAAAAAAAACGACCGTTAGTCCCTCACATTTTGCACCATCATACAAGCCTATCAATACCATATTCATCTGCGGCATGCTACTGCATCCAGCGATTCAAAAACATATTGCAACGTAATACAACACTCAAGCAATTGGGACTACATGTGCCAACAGACGGTCAACCCATCATCCTCCATGCAAAAAAAAACATGGCACCCAATGTTCTGTAAACGCCTAAAGGTAGACAAGAGAGCTTACTACAATTTCTACGTGCTGGTGTTGGAACATAGGTGAAGAAAGAGGGAGCAAGGATCTGTGCATATGTTACCTTATTCGTTGATGGTGTAAAGTCAAAGGCAGCGATGAACTTTCGAGTAGCGAGATTGGGTTGGCTTTGTCTCAAGGAGTGCGATGGTTGAAGTGGCAATCTGACGCCAGATTCGGAATGCAATGGAGTTTGACTGTTTTAATGGCACCTGTGAGTCAATATGGTGCAAAAAAAGTTTTCGAGAGAAAGTATTGGTCTTCGTGGTTTGTCCGTGTGCCAATGATGTATCTGAAAGAAGAAGGCAGAGCGATAAAGGGTATCGGGTACCAGTTGACCATTCGCATCAGGTGTGTGTGTGTGTTTTTGATGCAGGCTTTTTGTTGTTTGAAAGGTTGGCATGGAATGAGACGGTTGACCTGATGAGCCATTTCGTCGGTGAATCTGGAAAAAATATCCGGGGCCCAAAGAAGATCAACAGAGATGACGCAAAAAAGGCGGCTATGAGTCAGCGTTGTGCTTGGAAGTGTTCGTGCATGGCAGGAAGGGGGAGTTGCACAATACCAATTTGGGGTCTGGGTATTTCATGTGACAGAATCTAAAGAAAAACTCGTGTTGTTTTGACAAAAGAGTTATCAACGAATGTGTAGATTGGCAGCAAAATCGATGTGTCATGTGGATTGAATATCTGAACGTTATCAGTTTGTGACAGTGTGTCAGGAGCGAAGGCTTCCAGACATGGGAACAGGCGGAAAAAGCACAAGGTTCTGTTTCTGGGTTTAAGGTGGTGTTAAGGGGCGGGCAGGGAGGCATTTTGCAATTGTTATGCGCTGATGCGGAAATCTGTGTGAAGGAAATGCGGGCAGGTGTCAACACACATGTTTAATTACATCATTTCGTTGTTTGAGTGTCTGAAGACACATGCCAGAAGGAAAGGTTGGGCCTGGTGATTGACAAAGATCAGCAAGAATTGATGCATGAAGAAAGGGATTTGAAATTGTTGTCAATGCGCAGGACATGGTGGCAGAAGAAGTAGGAAAAAATCCAGCAGCAGTTGTTCTTTGGATAGAAGATAGAAAGCACTCATTGGCTGGTTTGGGGGGGCAGGTAGAATGTCTGTCAACCACTTTTCGAATAGCTGGAGAAGATAGAGGGCCAAATTTTGACCATCATCTTGGCTTTTGGCATGGGGTGAGCAGCGACAGTCTGCTGGATATGGAGACAGGAATGCATGGGAGTGCGATTCTCAATGTCTTTTTTCTTCACTGCAGGAATGAATGATATTATTTTCAAAATCATTGTGCCGAGGGATTGCAAGTGTAATGTTCGATCGGGGGGGTCTGAAAGTTGATAGGTCATTGAGCCGTTGGCATCAATATGTTGCCTGGAAATTTGCATCTATAGGATGGCATGGCTGAGAGCACCGATCACTCATCTGTCCATCTGTACCGTTTTCCACTCGTAGCTTTCCAAATTCTCTGCTTCTCCGCTCATATTCTATCAATGCTCCATTGGTCCACTCTTCTTTTTTTCACATCCAACTTCTGCAAATTCATTTCTGATCATCATCCCGCACTCGCTTATCTTCAACCCTTTCACATGTTGTCACAAGCAAGAATCATCCGCGTTCTCAGCATCACTCCGAATACGAATGAAAAACAAACATTCATGTAAATATACACCTTTTTTTGATTTATTAGGTAAATATTACATTACATATTATGCCAACAGTTCCTCTCAACCACCTGGCCCGTTCTATTTTCGACGCATCCAGATAGGGGTATGCCTGAGTTGCACGACGGCCCGCGAACGCTCCCCCCCAGGATACGTCCGGTCCGGGGTACACCCTTCTTGGGTGGAACCGCTTAAAGTGGTCGAGAGGAACAGAAAGCAGATACGTATATATATAAAGAAAATTACTATGAATTTAGATCATTACGCCATGTACCCAAATGCGCCATTGCGGAAATTAAAAAAAATAAAACGATTTTAAAACCGACCGTCTATAGAAACATCTCTAAGGGGCAAAAGCATTGAAATTTGAAAAGTTGATGTTGCAGATGCATCACCAAGGAGCAACTGATTATTGATAAACCTTCATACAACACGGCATTAGGAACATACCAGAATTAAAAAAAGAATGTGAGTAAAAAATGAAGCAAGGGTCTGAACCGATCAATGAATGTAGATCTGTCTAGTCTACGCCCACTACGAAAAAAACAGAAAAAATGATTCTCAAACACTGAGTTCAAAAGTCAATCCAATGACCCATCAATTTATAACGAAGGTAAATGCACAAGGAAAAGCTAAATGCTTCGTTGGATAAATGAATGAAAGATACAAACAATTAACGGAAAAAAGAAAAACATGAATGGAACGAAATAAATGACAAACTACCGACTGAATCAATGAACAAATAAATGAAGAAAAGGAATGAATGATAAAATGAAGGACTGAAAGACTGCATGAATGCATGAACCGATAAATGAGTAAGTGAGTATCTGAATAAATGAATCAATGAATGAATAAAGAAAGGAATGAATGCATGAATCAATCAATCAATGACTACATGAATGAAATAAACATCAATGAATAAATGAAGGAAGGAAACAAGAAATGAATGGATGGATGAATGGATGAATGAATGCATGCATGAATGAATGAATGAATGCATGCATGCATGAATGTATGAATGAATGAATGAAAGAATGGGTGGCCTATCCCCAACTCGTCAACTCTCAGACCATCTGGTCCTTGGTGAGAGTCTGCACCACAACAGCGCCCTCTTCACCCGCATTCCTCCGCAGGACGCATAGGGAAAGCAATTGCGAACCACTGTGTTTTGGGATGTTTTGGGGTACCCTATCTTCAGAGAAATCCAATTAAGGTGTTCCATAAAACCAAGTTTTGTTTCAGTAACACTGCTCCATCCTATCAGTCAAAACATGTTAAAACCTGCCATTTCCTGATGGCAGTTCTCTAATGACGGATCTTTCTCAGGGTGATATCCCGGTCGGAAAATCACATTGGCGGCTTGCCGTTACCCTGGGTGCTCTCTTGAAAGTCTGACCTGAGATATCTGATATGCTCATGACTGACCTGCCGGCATTGGAGGTTTTCACACTGAAAAGGATATTTTGCTGTGGATCGCACCCAAAAATGTTCACATCAAATATTTCTGGCAAGTGATGGTACATGCACGTTCATGCCCCCAACTTATATCTATTTATAGGGTGAAAATATAGAAGCTGTAACCCATACCCATCTCCATGTCCCATAAGACTGTGCCAAGAGGCTGCGCGATCTGGATGCAGGGCTGCTTCAGGGCAGCCTAGACTCACAGAAAGTTGGTGTTTGTTTTCCATCTCAACTTTTAATGGTTGATATATAATTTTGACTCATGTCTATCATGGTCCATATCGGTGGTTCGCAACCTTTGAGACCCCAATATATTGGACGGCAAAAATGATACCGTTTTCAGGAGTTGTGTGGGGTGAGTCCCAAAATTGGACACGATCCTTTTGAAATATCTCCCAAATGACAAGGGACATGTAGCAAACATATGAAAAGTCTTATATGCAGCCCAATCAGATAACTCATCAGGTGGTCAATAGTACACATAGTACACCCTTCCTTTGTAGATACCCTCTGGTAAACAAACGTAGCTATTGAAAATGGCCATAGAAATAGTGGATTTACCCATTAATAGCATGGTGGTTTTCCAGTTCGCAAAATGTAAACGTTTACCAGGCCGGGTAAATCTCCATCAAACACTATGAAAAAACCACCATTAACCACCATTAAACCACCATTTACCAGAGGGTAACCATAAGCATCCATCAGAACGGTCCTGGGCCTTGATGGCATCTACGCCAACCTGCTGGTCCAAGCTCTCCAGCTTCACCCCCTGGAAGGCTAGAAATCAGCAGCAAATTCGATCAGTTCAATGTTGTTCAATGTTGATATTGAATGATATGTTTGAGTACGACATATATATATATTAATCACATACATACATATATATATATTTAGATATTTATACATTTATTTACTTATTGATCATATTTCATCAAATTCAACTTCACATTTGGCCAACTGAAACCCTGAACCTCCCAGGTTTGTTCAACAGCGGCCTCCAACTTCAAGGTGGCGTAAAGCAGAGCAGCACCTGGAAAATCACTAGGGCACCTGGGAAATGTCGAGGTCTTGTCTGGTTGTGGGATCCCATCCTTTTGTATAGACTAGATGTATGTATATGTATATGTGTATATATATAGTAGTGTGTATATATATACAGTAGTATACATATATATGTATATAGATACAGTAGTGTCTATATATATATATGTGTATGCTCGCGGCGGCTGCTAACATCACTGCCATGGATCAAATCCTTCTCCCTGATTCGCGGATTTCCATCCACACTTTTGCTTCAATCGAAGCTCCACTTTTTTTCCACTCAAAAACCCAAATTTGTTTCTCCAAAAATGGGATACCCAAAAAAAAAACAATGTGTGTGAATTTTCCTATTGAAATCACTTGGTGAATCACCGTGTTTTCCATATTTGCCCTATTGTCACCATGTTTTTTCCTATTGAAATCACCATTTTGGGTAGGAAAAAATCCCCAGTTCCATCCCCATTTCCCCAGCTGAAATCGCCTCCGCCGGGCACGATGCCCTCTTCCAAGGCAGCCTTGGTGGCGTTCAAGGCGTCGTTCAAGCGATCCTCAGCCGTCCGATGTCCCAAGAGGGGAGAAAAACTCGGCAAAACTCAGGAGATTTGCCTATTTTATCCCATTGAATGGAGGTGAACCATCGTTTTCCTCTATTTGTTTCCCTGAAAAAACACGATCTATTTAAGTAAATGTAGATTTAAACAGGTCTGAGACTGTCTAAGCTTTCGAGTTGAACAGCCTTACCAAAAATGTTGGGACATTGGTGTGGGGTCGTGATACCCACTATTTACATCCCCAACATGAACTACAAAAGATACAAAAGATTGGGGGATATCAAATCAGATTTCCTACAAAAAACACGAGTCACCGAAGCAACAACAAATGGGGTTTTGAGTCACCACAAAATCATCCAAACACAACAATTACTGTAACCAATAAAAAATTGGATTGAGACAACAAGACTGAAACGGAGATACGGACACGGGAAAAAAAACCAAAGATACCGGACTCACACTCAAAAAGATATCGATGTTTCCCATACAAATGTAGAAGATTTTTTAAAAAAACAGCACATCAACACAAGTACGCATTATATAGCATATGTCGTCGGATTGGTTTATGGCAAATCTTACAGGAAACCTCCATATTTAATGGTAAAGGTCCCTGGTTTCCATTGGTTTCCAATGTTCCCTTGAACCAATCCAATTTTTCCATCCATGTGTTTTCTATGTATAGACTATCCATGTTTCCATATATGGAAAAATTATTAAACACCATTAAACACCGTCTTCCCACCATTCTACCACCATTTTTCCACCATTAAACCACCATTAAACCACCATTAACCATCCCTTGATGCTCCATACGCCCCTGGCATTTCGTTTCTAGGGCACCTTGGTTTCGTTCACCTCGACCTCGGAGGCACCGCCCACCTGGAGACGATGTTTTTCGGAGGGAAATGCTGCGGTCCTGGTTGGATGAAAGCCTCAAAAAATCCATGGGATGTTTAGCCTCTGGTTTTTACGGTGGTTTAATGGTGGTAAAAGGTCTACATAACGAACTGGAAAGATCCACCATGCTATTAATGGGTAACCTCTGGTAAAAGGTCTGTTTTTTACCATGGGATTTGGTTTTTTAATGGTGGCTAATGGTGGTAAAAAATGGTGTTTGATGGAGATTTAGCCTCTGGTAAACGTTTACATTTTTACATTTTGCGAACTGGAAAGATCCACCATGCTATTAATGTGTAAATCCATGTAAATCCACTATTTCGACTGGGCCATTTTCAATAGCTACGTTAAATTACCAGAGGGTACCACCTATCAACTGGTGGATGCCGCAACCATTGTATCATAAAATCGTCCTGCCTTGATCACGGCCACGCCGCCGCCCAACTTGGCCAGGCGTTCCTTCATCTTGTCCTATCAGTGATGGGGGCGTTCTGCACGCCGGAATTGGAACCTAGATAGATTGTGTATACATGTATCTATGTATCTATGTATGTATCGATGTATCTATTATGTATGCATCTATGTATGTATCTGTTTATGTATCTATGTATGTATCTATTATGTATGCATCTATGTATGTATCTGTTTATGTATCTATGTATGTATCTATGTATGTATCCACGTATGTATGTATGTATCTATGTATGTATCTATTTATGTATCTATGTTTGTATCTATGTATCTATGTATCTATGTATCTATGTATGTATGTATGTATGTATGTATCTATGTATCTATGTATCTATGTATCTATGTATCTATGTATGTATGTATGTATGTATGTCTGTATGTCCGTAAGTCCTTATGTCTGTATGTCTGTATGTCTGTATGTCTGTATGTCTGTATGTCTGTATGTCTGTCTGTATGTATCTATGTATCTATGTATGTATCTATGTATGTATCTATGTATCTATGTATCTATGTATCTACGTATGTATTTATGTATCTATGTATGTATCTATTTATGTATCTATGTTTGTATCTATGTATGTATCTATGTATCTATGTATCTATGTATCTATGTATGTATGTATGTATCTATGTATGTATGTATGTATCTATGCATCTATGCATCTATGCATCTATGCATCTATGTATCTATGTGTGTATGTGTGTATGTGTGTATGTTTGTATGTGTGTATGTATGTATGTATGTATGTATGTATGTATGTATGTATGTATGTATGTATGTATGTAATGTATGGATGGATGAATGTATGGATGTAAGGATGTACGGATGTATGGATGTATGGATTTATGGATGTATGGATGTGTGGATGTATGGATGGATGGAAGGATGGATGGATGGATGTACAGTATGACAGTATGACAGTATGTATGTATGTATGCATGTATGCATGTATGCATGTATGCATGTATGCATGTATGCATGTATGCATGTATGCATGTATGCATGTATGCATGTATGCATGTATGCATGTATGCATGTATGCA
>Ga0126342_10012429_pt1 | contig 15184 bp, 22 predicted proteins | sample Cyp1metagenome_FD_92528 | JGI IMG/M metagenome (GOLD analysis project Ga0126342, IMG submission 92528) | Coral microbial communities from Lord Howe Island, Old Settlement Bay, Australia - Cyphastrea 1 metagenome | ecosystem: Host-associated > Invertebrates > Cnidaria > Coral ...
GAGCGGCGACCGTTGGAAAAACACTTCGGCTTCATGCTGTTGTAGCAGTACGGAAGAAACCATCTGCCTGGCACCACTCCAAATTGTCGACGTAACCTGGCTGGAACAAAAGCTGTCAGCAGGACATTCGCACAAGCATTTGTCACCAAGACCTTCACGTCCACTTTGGACCATGACTCCTTGTAGTGAGCCAGCGCCGTTTCATCCAGGAATGGCACCATGCGCCAATCTGCAATGGCCACCAGCACTTCCCTGTTCAGCTTCCGACGATCCGCCCGGGCCGCCCGGGTATTGGCGGCGGCATTCCCGAACCAGCGCGGACCCATGGGCCGCGTGATGCTAATCTTCGGGATGGGAGCAACTGCAGAGCCCGGCAGCAACTCGTCATAGGTCTCTGTGCCCGGGATTCGGCCAATATGCACAAAGCCCGGACCAGCAAATCTGGATATGGACACAACGATTTGAAACAAGATTGCAATGACAGAACCATTGACGATGCCAAAGATCAAGGGCGAGAAGAACGCCATCAGGTAAATTCCGAGGTCACTTGCTACGAAAACTTCCAGAAAGCTACTCTGAGCATCTCCTCTGGCGCTGCGTGCTTGTCCATATAAGTGCCGCAATTCTGAAGGTAAGCTTCGGAACAAGGGAGCAAACTCCACCAGTAAGATCACAGAGACTGCACATTTGGGGATGCTTAGAGAAAGCTTGGCCACCAAGTAGAAGGCCCCTAAGTGACCCAATATGTTGCCAATGGTGGCCAGAAAGCCATGGTTGCTTTGAAGGGCCTCACGTGGTTGAAACATTTGAATCCTTCTTTGAGCAAGGTCGTTCAACGCAAACTACCACCTAAAATGAATCCAAATGATCCAAAGGCATCTCCAGACATACTCTGGAACTTGACAACTGACTCCACTCAGAAGACTTGACATTCCACCTGACACACGGCGAAATTGGCCATAACAGGCATGCCCCCAATGGACGCAGCCACCAAACTGCTGCCCCCCAGCGCCAAAAGCTCTCTCCGCGGCATCCAGGGATCACTTTCTCGACGCACGCGCTGTGCGACCGTGAGATGGCTGCCTAGAGTCCAAGATCATGCAACAATAAAGGCCCCAAAATGAATAGATCCTATACTAAATGCTATTTTTTTAGGGTAAATATTTAATTTTGGGGGCGTTGTATACATGGGTCCGCGGTGAGTGCGCTCCTCTACTAGCGTACTCACAGTAAGAATCCAGCTCATCTGAGTAGACATAGATCTCAAGCATTTCTCCTGATGAGACTCTTTCGTTCAGGTAATACCAAACTCAAAGTGCATGAACCCTAGTGACGCAGACATATCTTCGGACGTTTTCCTCACAAACTCCCGACCTAATGACAGGAAAGCTGTCAACACAGCAGTGGGGAGAGCAGCCGACATCTGGTCCAAGCTCCATCCAGAAAACGCCCAGCGCGGACTAGGCTCCTGGTTCAAGGAAAAAAAAACAAATGTCGAAACCATGGCTTTTCCCATCAAATATGGGAGTAAACCAATGGTACACCCCCGCTTAAGCAAATCCAATGATAGTGGCACAAAACGTTCATCACGAAGCTCCTCAAAGTCAGCTAGCACACTGATGTCAGCAAAATATTGAATCACCACACCCGCTATGACAAGAACGATCAGATTACCAGCTGCGTTGAAAGAGCGGCACATGAATCGCAGCGCGGAGCGACATCGTCTGCGACAACATCCCACGTCCAGCTGTTCCTTCAGCTTGTCTGAAGCACCGCAACGACCCAGGGTCTTGCACAAGATCAGCACAAGCAACAGGCAACTGGAGAGCAAAAATGTTGGCCAGTGAACTTGCTGTGGCAATGCCTTGCAAGTCTTCCAGAAGCGCAAGAGAGGCGAATTCGGTTTCCTCGACCGGAGTCTGAAAAAAGTGAAAGAGATCTTGACACCTCTAAGCAATCAAACTGACTCTGAAAAAGCACAAAAGTTCAAATAGAAATAGAGCGAAATAACTTTTCTTCTCCAAATTGCTTGAAAATGTGTTTCTTATTCACTGGAGTTGTCTGACTGTGCAGAAAACCGAAAGGACTCGGCTTTACAGGACCTATTGCAGGATGTCCCAACTCGCAGTGATACACAGAACGCCGACAAAGAAGTATCCACACTTCAGAGGCCAGAATTGCAATCAAAATGACATAACATACCAAGGCATTTCAAGTGCACTTCAACTCCAGCCTGAAAGGCGAATGCGCCTACCAAAGGATAGATCTGAATTCATATGGTCTGTTCCACGTTGAATTGTCTTATATAGCTGGCGATGCCTTGCTTTGATAAGAGCGTTTCCGAGCAGGGTTTCCCGAACGCCATGCAAAATGGGTCAAACTGCACAAGGACAGTGGAGGTTCATTTAATTTGATTGGGTCTCGCTTTCATGTGTACACGTGATAAATTTAACCTGATTCACACCTTCTTCTCTATTATTTTGCAGCCTGGTGGGATATGCGAAAACATCCTTATAGTATATGGATACAGACCAGCAAAATGCTATGTGTGCTATGTGAGTGCTCCTCTTCGGTTCATTTCCGACGGTCAGATACTACACGTGACTGCCCGCAGTTTGACGGATTCGAGCGGGTTTGGTTCGGTGGGGATCCATCAATTACTGTACTGTGAGCCCATTTCACTGATATCAGTCTACGATCCACCACACTCATGAACTATTCTGGCATTCTGTACGTGGACAGAATCATAATTTCAGGGATCAAACCCAAAAAAGTTTGAGACAAGGATCTCGTTCAATTTCACCGCAAAGAGGACTTCAGCCTGTGCTAAAATCACCACCAGTGCTGCTGCCCCCGTGCGTGCGCGAAGCAACGGCTGAGAAAATAGTTCCACCACTGCAGCCAAGTCCAGAATAGCCAAGGCTAAGTGCATGGCACCCACAAGGACAGCCATCATGGAAGCCATACCAGCAGCCAAATCAACAGCCTGCACAAAAATTGAGGAAATGTCTGCGGGAAAAGGTATATATATAAAATTTATCAATCAACAAGCCATCAACAAATTTCATCCTGATTCCAGCAAACTTTGCTTGAGTACCGCGAAGAAAAGCAAGACAGTCTATACAGAAATGCAGCAGGTAGTCCCAGGTAGTCCCTTCAACTTATCAGCACCTCATCAGCATCAAAGCGCGACTCGATCAGTTCACCCAAGCACAGGGCAGCAGTTGATCCAGATTGCACCTGCTTTTGAGGACCAAGAACAGGACACCCAGCTCTGTCTAGAAAACTCAAAACTCCACTGACTCTACGGACTCTACGGCTCCCAAAGAGAGAGCATACGCTTTCCAAGCTAACTTGGTCAGGGCACTGAAAGTAGAGGTAAGCTACCCAAAGCCAAGTAGATGAATGGTGAAGAAATACTTGTGTTTATACTCACAAAGGCTGGAACTTTGGCAAGCACGGCGTGGCCAATCACCAGCGGCCAAAAGACAACACCAACAGCAAAGCCGTTGCAAAGGTCATGTACCTCGGGCCAGATTAGGCCAGATTTCAGGGATCAAAAGGATTGCAAACTGGGTTTCAAGAATTCAGTTTGGACAAAGACATCTCCATGATATTTGTGTCTTGGAAACTCCGTTTCCTGTGCCACGGCACTGCAGCCAAGGGGTCTGACCGGTAGGTTTGAAGTCCGGGAAGCGACATCGAAACTCATCGAATCTGTACAAAAGTCAGACTACTTTCTATCACAACCTCGGGCCAAGTTTGGCGCAAATAGAAATGAGATTCTGGGAACCCTCAAAATCGTAGAATCTGGATATGGGAATTGATCGTAATGGAGGGTCAATAATGAACACTTGATGTTGCCGGTTTTGTGAAAAAGGACTTACACCCTCCGAATGGATCTGTAATAAGGCGCAAAAAAAAGCTGGCCAACGAAAGAGGGAATGCAACATATTATATATATATATATGCACAATACACATATGTATGGATGTATGGATGTATGGATGTATGGATCTATCTATCTATCTATCGATCTATCTATCTATCTGTCTGTCTGTCTGTCTATCTATCTATCTATCCATCTATCTATCTATCTTCCTACCTACCTACCTATCTACCTACCTATCTAGCTATCTATCTAGCTATCTATCTATCTATCTATCGATCTATCTATCTCCCTACCTACCTACCTACCTACCTACCTATCTATCTAGCTATCTATCTATCTATCTAGCTATCTATCTATGTATCTATGTATCTATGTATCTATGGATCTATTGATCTATGTATCTATGTATCTATGTATGTATGTAAGTAAGTATGTATGTCTGTTTGTATGTCTATGTATGTATGTCTGTTTGTATGTCTGTATGTACGTGCATGCATGCATGCATGCACGCACACACGGACGGACAAACGCACGGACGGGCGTACGTACGTACGTATGTACGTCCATACGTTACGTGTAGTTATGTACGTATGTACGTATGTACATATGTACGTATGCATACTGCGCGCGGACCTATGGAAATCTGTAGAGTATGAATGAATTTAGATATGTATATATATACAGTATATACTATAATGATCTATAATGTACATTTTGGCACCCCTAACGACCCAGCGTGTTAAACTCCATTGCCATCCAACCCCACAGCACCAGATGCGGCAGCTCCCGCAGACTACGGTCAAGAGTGTTCTCAGCAACATGCTGCACCTGCGCATGATAAGTCGTGAGAGCCAGCATCACCGCATGATACGCCCAGGGATAAGCAAATGACACTGCAAAATGACGTTTTTCCAACATCCCTGGAATTCACGATTGTGCGATGTTATACACATTTGTGTCCTCTATGTATCTATTAAGTAAATGATAGATGAATAAACAATAATAAACAAATAAACGTGATTTTGCAGCAGCTGAAACCTCTATTTGCAGGATTGTCCGCCATTCCGGCAGTTTTCCAAAGAGCGACCCGCGAGCTAAGCGCAGCGCCCTTGTCTCTGGAAAGCCATCAGGCATGATGAGCCGCCACCTTCGTGCAGTTCCCAGTCTGTAAGGGTTCCCATCTTCCAGGCTGGAAACGATGCTGAAATGCTGATGAGATGGTGATGATGATGCTGCTGCTGCTGGTGGTGGTGGTGAGGAGGAGGAGGAGGAAGACGACGACATTTACTTGGATACTTACAACTCGCAGCCGATTCGAGAGATGTACTTGGTGTGAGCCAAGAAGTATTATCACGAAAACAGGGCGAAACAGATTGGCCACCCCGTTTTCTACAGTAAAGGCCAGTTGCCTCTTGACAGCTGCATCTCAACATAAAACCTTGGGACTACCCAAGAGAAAGAACTCAATTTCTCCAACCGCCTCATCGCATGCACGATCGAGACTGGCCGACTGGCCGTACAGGCACAAACCATGTAGCAGGCCAGTTCCATACAGTCACTGCAACCTCAATGTGGATGTGTTTTCAGTGTTATCTTAGCTTCAGTAGGCCCGAGTCTTTTTGACAACCTTCTGAGATTTTGGGATTTTGCGGATCAAAAACTTCCATGGCTTGGGCCAAACGCAGCAGGACACTCAGTCACTGTTTGACCGCTTCATTTTGGAGATATGCAGCTGGTTTGCACTTACAAAGGTCGGAAATAGGTAATAGCAAAAAATGTCCTGAATCTTGCAAGGCAAGTACCATCACAACCCAGTTTTTCCTCACTGAAAGGAAAAACATCGTCCTACTTCAGAAACTTTCCTTCGCTGAAAGGATCTCTGCCACTTTCCAACTACATCTCAGCGGCCTTTTCGAATGCAACAGGCATCCATCACAGGCTGGCATCCTTAAACATCCTGCAGCAATGACAGCCACAGGAATCAATAAAATATCATACGTCATATGTCGTACGTCCTTCAAATTTTCCCTATAACAATTCTCACATCCAAGGGCTTTGAGGCTGTCAGTAATGTATGGGCTCATCAATATCTGAATCAGCATCACTCAGCTCATCTTCATGCCGATCTTCACCTCAAAACGCTTCAGGCGCACTATACCGACATCATTGGTATATTTGGGTATGGGGCCATTGGGTACCCATCTGAAAATGGGATCAACAAAATCGTTAAAGATCAATGAAATCACCATCAAAAATAACCATAAAATCACCATGAATTCCCTGGGTGTTGGGCTTTTCCCAAATTTTGATCCACACCAAGGCAGGGCCATTGAGTCGCTGACATGCGCGGTGAACATCGATGCGCCGTGCATAGGCGAAGAAGGGGACCGTCTGCTTGATCCGCCAGCGCCTGGGTCCGGCGTGGCACCAAGGAACATGAGGAACATGAGGAATTGGGAAAAAAAGTCGAAGTGGTTTTTGGGATTAAGTTAAGTCAAGTTATCCAGGATTGATATGGATCATGAATCTTGATCATGTTTTTTTCACTTTGATTTGATTGCTTCGGTTGCACCCGGTGCACCGAAGCTTGATGTCCTGCCAAGTTGAATCTCCGATCTGAGGCAAAAACCATTTCAAGCGCTTGAGCCGTTTCATGGCCTGAAGCAAAAAAAAATCGAAAATGATCGAAATCAAAAATGGTCAAAAATGTCTCAAAGTCCTCAAAGTATCATCAAAGCATCGGGAGATCACGCCAAGCTTTGAAGAGTCGTAAAGATTAAATGATTAAATCGTATCATGTGTATCTTGCAAAGAACTTCAACTGAACTCGTTGAGCCGGTCATTGCTATACAGCTCCGTCCCCGAGCTCAGCACCCTTTTCGCTCCTATAGCACCATCCATCTGCTCAAACCTGAAAAGTGCCACGAAGACGCAGTGTTTCACTTGCTCAAAGATGATAAATATGTTGATATAGATGTATTGTTTCTAAGGCAGCATGACCAAATCACCAAGAAATCATACGAACTGTTTGAGATCTAAAAGATCTTAAGATGAGCAGCTTCATAAAGAAGGAGCTGGATCCATCTGCCGTGGTGTGATGCCGATGAGCTTTCACCTCAGTACGCGTACGCAGGGGTCTCCGGGGGTCCGCAAGTCCTCGTTACAATCCAGTGTGAATCCAGTGCCAAGCTCCAAACGGGATAGAAGTCCAACTGATTCATCACCTTCACATGGGACAACTTGCAGCACAAAAGGATGCCATAGGATGCCACTGCCCCACTGCACCTGAAGGAACTCCTCCTCGGTCATGTCCTGATGCATCCCCAAATGTCCAGATGTCATTGCTGTTTTCAATCAACATTTTGGAAATTACTAGTTGCATCATGTTGCATCCTGTCACTGAATATATCATGTGTTGTACTGAGTGAAAATTCACGATCTAACCATTTCCCTCCTTCATGCAAAGCGGAGTTAGTTCAGGCATTTGATTTGTCTGGAATGGGAATTGTCATGATGCTACATACTGCATACCATACACTGACACCTGTTTAGTCAAAGCGCAAAACCCTAACGACAGATTGCGAGCAGCCTCTTGCCAACCTGTGGTGAAGACCCAAGAATTGCTTCCCTGGCGGCAGGAACCCCTTCCTAGCTCCCCACTCGGGAGCATGCACAAGCTGGGCGCAATCCAAGTCGGGATCACGTGCAACAAGAAATCCAGATCCTGTCCGGAGCAACAGACTTGGAACGAGGTACCTAGCTCAAAATTCCCGACTTTTCAGTGCCACCCATCCCATCTATCAATATCTATCAGAATTAGAATCTATATATATAATCTATCAGGCTGATCTACAATGATTCACCAACCATTCGGTGGTTTTGGAATATGTTGGTCGGGTGATTCGTATCCTAACCATCGATGGCGACAGTGAGGCCATCTGGGTCCGGCCGGATCGCTGACGAAGAGTGTGGCGCGACTGGACCACAGGAAGGCAGCTCCTTGGACGCAAAAAGTACGGTTTGATATGGAGGTTTGATTGGTTTAACATGGTTTAACCGGTAACCCACCAAAATATACGGTGGCACCAACAAGATCAGCAAGTCACAGGGGATTTGAACAACAAAATTTATCATGTGGATAGCTTCCTGTTCACTCCAAATCGTGGCGTTGTCCCATCCCCTGATGGGTCAGCAGCCAATGTTGGGATCACCTTGGCTTCCCACCAAATAGCGAGCCATGCGCAGCTCTCTTTGGCACTGCAAGCTCCTGGGCAGAGTCTGCTCGGTCAGCTACAAAGCTGGAGGACAGCCAATAGCAACCACACCCAACTCCTTTGGAATGAGAAAAGGAATGCGATCCATTGATTAAACGCAGGTGTTTGAAGGTTAAACCTGCATTGCTGATGGTTTTTAAACGGTTAAACCCCTTGAGGGCACTTAACTTCCACAGCTCCTGAATCTCTTGGACGCAGCGGTCCACAGCCTCTGAGCTTGGGCAGCGAACATAGCAGGTGTCACCTTGACGTCCCCACCTGGAGGAATAGGCGAGTCGGGTCGCATGGATCGCATATGGCTTGTCAAAATGGGGTGCCCCAAAATCTCCTCGTTAATATTGGATGATCAACGCGTTGATCACCCATTTTTCCTCCAAAACAGCAATTTCAAAGTGTACACGGTCCCCATTTCTGGCAAATCTGCTCTCTTGCCGCCATGAATATCATGAATCCCTTCTTGGTACGTGCCAGGAAATTCTCTGAGGGCCCACCGCTTGAAGCGGAAGACCACATCGCGCGGCTCCACCACCACATTGCATCGTTTTTTGATGATATGCGCTATGTCCTCGCAGGAGACTATGCTGATGCTGTCCTGGCTGTTTTCCAACCTTGACCAACCCGCACATCGTCCTTGCGGCCATAGTTGGATGGCACCTGGGCAGATGATCCCAGTATATCCCAGTCACAGAAATCATTCAGATCGACAGCGGCCTCCGTGATGGTCATGATCTTCAGGAAATTCTCAGGAGCTGCTAATCGTCTCAGGTCCTGGGAATTCATGGGAATTCCAGTTGCAGGGTGAACTGGTTTACCAAAAAAAACCAAGAGACTTGTTTGGAACGTGAATCATTTCTTAATCGTCTGTTGCTCATTTGGAGTTGCTGAAACTCAGTTTGGTGGAGAACTCACGGCAACCTAGTGTTCCAAAGCCTCAACAAACGTCCTCGCTGAGGTTTACGAAACGTTCGCACTGCTCAACAAAGGCCTAGACGGGCGTTGGACATCTTGGGACAGCCGGTGATGTCACACTGGTGGGCTATTGACAATCGTTGGATGATTCAACCCCGAATAATAAACCATCCGCTATATATATATATATTAAATGTAACCAAAAAACACATCCCCAAGGTTGATCATTAAATTTACACCACTCAGTGGTCACGACGCACTGAGACCATGCCTCCACATCTGAGCCATCCATAGGACGGTATGTGGTACCGAATGGAAACTCCTGGGATGAAACCAGCGCAGGTCAGGAGCCGTACACTGTGACCCTTCACCGAAGAGCGGGCGGCGTCCTGGATGATGCCGGGCATATCCGTGGGATGTGCAATGAGAGCTCGCCCCATGGAAGTCCCAAGTCGGGAGCGCATAAGCAAAATCTTGTCAGACCTTGAGGCAGAAATGGGGTCAACGAATCTGTCAATAAAGCGCAAGCCAAGTAATGAAGCAACTTGAAGAAACTGTCGAGATCAAATCATTTCAATGATACAGCTGGTTGCAGGTCGACTCGGACTTTGGCCAATCACTTCCAAGATCTCTGCCACCTCTTTTGAGGGCCTCATGGATCATCTCCTGCAAGATTCTCAGCTATGATAGTGGAATTGTGGAGGCTTCCCCAAGCTGCAACCTCGGCACGCGTCCACCCGTCCTTGTCCCAATCGCGAGGTATTCGCTGGAGGAGGAAGGCCTTGCACCAGCACTGGTTGCATAGCCAAATTCACATGTCTTCCATCAAGCTACGACCTGTACTTTGTCATGATCGAGATATTGTCCAGACTTGAGGCCCAGGGGTAAGGGATGAAAGCTAGCTTGGCAGGGAGCTTTGCATGAAAACACAAAGATGCTGAGAATGCGGATGCTGCCGAATGTGCTACCAGCGGTGTCCCCGGGAGGGATTGAGCCACGGCCAAACTGCTTCTGAACTAGCCAGCCGGGGGAAGCGGGGGGGTATTACTATGAAGTTTCATGCGATTGGAGATTCCAGCACCCCAAAACCTTGCCAAAGCAAGAGGGATCAAAAGGGACTTCAGCTAGCAGAAGCTAGCGTTCGTGAAACGACATCCACAAGAATTTTGTTCATGAAACAGATTGAAACTGGTCTTACATGCTTTGGAAAATCACAGCTGGCTGCACCTCCTGTCGATCGCTCAAGCTCACATGATCCTGCGACTCGCGGAAGGACGATGGCCGCGCAGCAACAGCTTCCCCTCGGCTTTGGATGGGAAACCTGAGCCACGTCGGGATGGGTCAATGGAGATCGAGGTCCAACCGTTCCAACCCTTTTTCCCGATGCCAACCAGGGAGGCGTGGGTGAAAACATGTGAAAACTCAGGACATCAGCTTGACTCAGTGAGATTTTTATTGCTGGTTCAGGGAGGATCTGGAGGTAACCTCCAGATTCTCATGATGAACCGCAAGGACTTTCTGTCGATGGGGCTTCAAACTTGAACCCAAGAAACCATCGCCCACGTCTGGGGACGTTGAAGCCCCGCCTCCAAAGTTGGGAGCAGTAGGTTGGCAAGTCTGGGTCAAGCCGAAACATCCTCCGACTTTCTATTTATTCTGTTCTGACGTGGCAGCTGGGGGAGTTAAGATTATGATCATTATGCATTTACAATCTTACATCCTAAACTGGTCCTAAATATCTACAGAGTGTATCAAGTCCTTCCAAACAGTGGATTGATTCGGATTCACGTTCCCATGGTTTATCGATGGTTCACAGATCCCCATACGGGGATTCAAGCTATCCAGTGCCCATCGCAGTATGCTACTTGGTTCACATCAGGCCTGAGAAGTGTCAGATGTGCTAAGCGACATGAGCGCATGGAGCGCATTTCGCTTATGTCGGTTCGTCGATTTGATTTGTTGGGAGCTTTGTTGGGGGCTTTGTAGGCCTTGGGCCCTACGGGTGGAGAGGCTAGTTGGCGATGTTATGATAGGTTCTGGCAGCAGTCAACAAACGATGTTGGTTGAACCAGGTTGCGTGTTCAATGTGATTGGCAGACAAGTTCTGCTCCAGGTTCAGCGTATGGTCACTCAATCGTCCAATCTTCATCTTGGAAGGTTCTGAATGAAATCACGATTGCTTGTTGGGACATGATTCTGCTGGCAAATTCGAGCCAGAAGCTTCAGAGAAGAGCTTTAAAACACGAGTCCCGCAGGCCGCAGGCAGAGGTTTCAATGCTGCTTCGAAGTTGAGTGGCAGCATCAGTCAGCAGTAACGACTACAGAATGGATTCCTTGGGGTGACAATGAGTGTCTGATAGAATTCAAACATCTAATCGCCAGATATCACCAAATCAGATAGTTGGTGTTCATTCTCCTCGACAAAAACAAGCATAAGCAGCCGCGAACCGCTGGTCTTTTAACGCTTCGTTGGCTGTTTGTTCTTCCGTGCTAGGTATCGTTCCCGGGCACAACCCACCTGCGTCCCCAGGTCGTGTCAGCAAACTTGGGGCAGCCCCACAATCACGATGAGTTGAAACCCAGACACCATTTCGCTCCAGCATGATTGCGCAAAGCACTTGAAAAAAATATTTTGTTTTCTCCATAGTTCTCCAATTGCATTCGTACATAGTTTTGCCATTTGCAAGCAGTTGCATTGTGCCTTGTCTTCTCGCTCTTTGGCAACCTCCACTGCGTCCTTCCAATGTGGGGTGGGAACCATGGGGATTTCACAAATTTCTTGACACCAAATGATTCCCAATAAGAGATAATAAGAGCGCCTGGATTTGTAGGGGGACACGCGCCTAACCCCGTGGAGATTCGGGGTTAGGCAAGTCTTCGGGATTTGTATCGTGGAGAACTATTCTTGCGAAATTAAAACCGGCATTAGGCAATTAACACAACAAAAGATAGCAACTTGGAGGAAACGGATTAACAAGCCAAACATTTCTACGGGCGGTAGGCGGTAGGCGGTAGGCAGAAATGCCAACGACTGGTTTCTGCGACGAAAATCTTCCCAGGCCTTCTTGACTTCAGCCTGTCGCATCATGAATCTTTCAGTGTGGCCAAGTCAGGTTGTGCCTTCTGATCGTTTGGAGTTTGGAGATACACCAATCCCACCCATTCATAAAAATCCTGAAGTGCACAAACGGATAATGTTATATGTACATATAATGGGCAAAAGCTTCCAGGAAATTCTATCTTATCAGTGCAAGAGGACAACGGAAATTCCAACTTGCTAAGCCTCCGCCGTCTGCTGGGAAGGCTTTGACAGGCCAACCTGTGCAAGATCTCTAGAAGTTCGCAAATGGTTTGGAACTGAGCCAAAGCTAATCAGATGCGTCCATGAGTTAATATAAATGATGAATGGTTTGTAAACGGTTGTAAATGGTTAACAATCCAACCAAATGGACTACATTCAAAATTTGCCCAGTTCTGAAGCACCCTCTATCTGCTTCAAAATGACAATCTCCAGCTACAGCCATGGTTTGAGAACAGGACCAAACGCTTCATGTTGACTTCCTGAAGTTTCGGCAGCAACGGCCTCAGGGATTGCGGTTGGATAGCTCCCAAGTCACCCCACGGATCCCACGGGGTGCCGAGGCCAGGACTGAAGCCACTTGTGATCTACAGCCGACACCGTGCCTCAGAGCACTAAATGGATTAAATGGACATAAATGGACTATGACTCACTATGACCAGCTCGGAATTGACTATCCTACGACAGCTGTCTCATCGATTGTCTGGTTTTACTTCAACCATAGGTCGTGCTGAGAATGCCACGCATCATGCAATTCGCTACAGTGCTTCCAACCAGGTCTGTGTACAACACCCACCTTGGCTTCAGCTGAGAAGCCAAGATGAACGACTCAACTTCTGGCTGTCCTCTGTCGACCAGGTTCTAAGTGATCAGCTCAGCCGACGATCCGTCCATGGCACTTGAGGATTCACATTTCACCAGGACATTTTCGCCTCAAAAGCGCCGTTTGCTGACTGAGCATGCCACAGCAAACAGCAAGAGATGGTACTGAAGTTCGACAGATTTGTTTTTTTTGAGCCCAACAAACATCTTTCGAAGCCTTCCTGTGTCCGAAATCAATTCATTCAGCTCTGATTGACCTCACAACACGCCCAAGGCCTACAATGAGCCAACCGCCAGCAGCACCACATGCTCGAGCAGTTTGCATGAAGAAGCCGGAGCCTTGGGCGAGTGCCATCGTTGCCACTTCATGTACAGCCATTTTTGCCATCTCCCATTTTGTGGCACAAGTCAAAACCAAACATGTCAACTCAGGAGGCGGCACAGGGACTTTAGCAAGGCCTGCGAAGTCAAGCTATAGTCAGCCACTGAAGGATCTTCATACTTACTTAGTTGTACCCGTTTGCCATTCTCGGCCAGTCTCAATCATTTTACACTGAGCATTGAAGGCGAAAGCTTTCCATGCTCCATTGGAGTTCCCAAGACCAAGGTGAATTTGCGCCTCTTCCGCTCCCAAGTCGTTACCTGGTGTGCTTCTGGGGCGCAAAAATGGGAAGCACACTGACCGTCACTGACCAAACGTGGACGTAGTGAACGCTCCCCTTTTGAAAGGACCAACAATGCAAGCAAATTGTCTACGCAGCCTTCAGACCAGAAAATGCTCCTGCTGAGCCCCTCTCTATCATGAATCACTATTTAAACTGTTCTTGCGGACAGCCAAGCTTCAAAATGTCCTCCTCCCTTGATAAAGCTGAGGAAATGTGTACTTCTGCGTCTATTACATAATCTTTTCTTTCATTCTTACCATGGCTGTAACCAGTATGGAAGCGGACCTCTGTTGCAGTCGCGATCGCGTCTGCGGTCTCGGTCATCTTTCTCGCGCTTCTGAATCGCTTTGCGAACTGACACCTCCAGGCAGGGCACAGTGAGGTTGGTCCTGATCTGAAACATCTCAGATATGTATAGGCAATTAGAGGTATGTCATGTCATCTATTTCTTCCTAGGAAGAGTTGTTTCGAAAGCTGCGGCATCCTGCAATACTCCAGCACCTCAGAGACCTTCTCCAACTGCTCATAGAGCTGGCTTCGAATGTCCCTTGCCTGCAATGAAGCGAAAGCTGCTATGGGTAGAGCGGTAGGGCTCCAAACTCCAAAGTGACTGGGTGACTGGATGTTGCCAATGGAAGCCTAACATTCTCTTAAAGATCTTAAAGGCGCAACTGCCGAAGTGCCGTGTTGAAACATCTCTCAAGCTTTCAGAGCATTGAGGAAGACTGATCTTTGTGGCATTCTAGTCGTTGGCCTGGCGCAAGGCTCTGAAGTGAAGAAAGTTTTCCTTGCACCAATCCTCAGTTGATTCAGCATGCAAGTCTCTGGAGGGACAAGTTCCAAAATCCTAAATGGGCCAGAAGCTGAGTGAAGCTCTGGGCTGCCTCCATCTTCTTCCCACATGTTGTAGACGCGAATCAAAGTGAGATGATCGCCTAGAGGATGAACGAAACGCTCCTTGATCAAGGCACGCAAACAAACCAGACCGTCATGTCACCGTCATGTCACCGTCATGTCACCTCCCCCGAAGCTTCTGAACAGCTGGAGCATTAAAACGTCATAGAACAGCCGGGAGCTTGGATTGTTCAGGCACATTCAGGCACCAACAGAGGTCTTTTTTAGCTCATTAAACTATGTCAAACTCATCAAGCTCATTAAATTCACTATAGAAACTCATTAAACTATGTGTATATGGCTATGTAAGTACTATTGTTATCATTATTATTAGTGTTATTATTATTGTTATTACTATTATTGTTATTATCACTATTTATATATATATACCTATTACATAATATACAATAATATATAATACAATATAATATAATATGATACAATATGATATGATATAATATATAATAAAATAAATATAAATATAAATATAAAAATATAAATATAATATGATATAATATAAATATAAATATAAATATAAATATAAATATAATATGATACAATATAAATATAAATATAAATATAAATATATATATATAAATAAAAATATAAATATAATATAATATAAATGTAAATATAAATATAACATAAC
>Ga0126342_10012430_pt1 | contig 15184 bp, 15 predicted proteins | sample Cyp1metagenome_FD_92528 | JGI IMG/M metagenome (GOLD analysis project Ga0126342, IMG submission 92528) | Coral microbial communities from Lord Howe Island, Old Settlement Bay, Australia - Cyphastrea 1 metagenome | ecosystem: Host-associated > Invertebrates > Cnidaria > Coral ...
CTGATCTCCAGTGTGGAGCTTCGTTGGCAGAGGCCACAACTGGAGATCCCTCTGCCCCCTGCCATATATAATATAATATAAGGACGAAGTTTTACGTCTATTCAGACGATACACACACACACAGACACACAGACACATAGACACATACACACATACACACATACACACATACACACACACATATACAGACATATAATATAATATGTATATATATATTTGGAGATATGATATATTATATATATATACAACCGTAAATGTTTAATCTTTGATTGCCACCAGAAATCAAATCCAAGGCCCATCGTTCCCCATCTTGGCCGGATGTTGGCCCCCCTACAATCCTTGCCTCGAAAAAGTCGCATTGACCCAGAGGCATTGATGAGAGCGTACGAGACCAGCTACAACCAGCAACTGGCTGGTGCTTTCAAATTTTGTTTCCCTCATTTCCCCAAAACATTGTAACATATTGTAACATTGACTGATCAATAATGATTGGACAACTATTAACATATATTAACATCATATATTCACTATATAGACTCGACTAACTAGAAATCAACCAATAAACCACTTTTTAAGGGCAGCTTGCGCAAAGCACAGGCAGCGCCGCAGCGTCCAATGGGCCGTTGAGGCCGCCCGGGCGCGAGAGGAGCGACTGACGCAGCTGATCTCTCAGTCTCCAGAGGGATCCATGTGGAATCTCAGCTGCCTCGGCAGCCGACCGCCCCTGCCAGGGGAAAAGGCCAACTTCAAATGTCGCCTCGGAGGATCCTGAGAACAGCACAAGCCTGAAACAACAGCATCGACTTGAAAAAAAACTGGATGCAGCCGGGGGTTGATCGATATCATGATATCTTGCAAGGATCAGGGAGTAGGCATATGACCCTCATATGCTTCACAAGACTGAATTTTTGTGCCTTGCTAGGACCTCATATGTTATTAATTACATCTCATCCATCCAACAGTTCACAGGCTTCTGTGCACGCATGTGTGCTCATGGTTTATAACCAATCCCGACTGGTTGGTGGTGTCAAACATTTGCTGCTCATGTATTTCCATTTCTAGATTCTCGGAACTTGATATCCCCAAGTGACCAACTGCACATTTTTGTTGATCCTTGGTTTCTTGGTGGTCTAAATCCGAGTTGTTTACTGCTGAAATCCGAGATTGTGGTGTTGAAGTCCTGATTTTTGGGTGAGGGAAATCCTCGTGTTTCCCATTTTTTGTTTCCACCTTTTCCATCATTTTACCATAAATTCTATCATTTTTCCATGGTTCCACCAAGGCCAGGTTTGCGGCTGCAGCGCAACAAGCTGTGCTTCGAGAAGAGGAGGAGATGAATATGCCAACCCAGGCGATCTGTTTTTTTTGGGGGGTACCATGGGTTTCTGAAGATTGGTTTCCTGGGTTTCCATCGATTCTTTTTGATATTTTTTTGGAAGGTACTGGTAATGATATGAATTTACTATTAACTAACATGAACCATTGATTTTCCTATTTTCTTGGGGTGTCAATGACATTTAGGGGAGGCAGATATGTCGAAACATGCGGTTCCTCGAAATTTCTGGGACCCACAGATGTATGTGTGTAATGTTTGATGGTTTTCAGATGCTTTAGCATATTATTTGTTGGCACAGTATAATTATATGTATATCATATGTATATTATATGTATATTATATATATACACTATATGTATACTATATGTATATTATATGTATATTATATGTATATTATATATATATATACTATATGTATACTATATGTATATTATATGTATATTATATGTATATTATATGTTTATTATATGTTTATTATATGTATATTATATGTATATTATATGTATATTATATGTAGATAGATAGATAGATGGATAGATAGATAGATAGGTAGATAGATATGTAGATAGGTAGATAGATAAATAGATAGATAGATAGACAGATAGATAGACAGACAGACAGATAGATAGACAGACAGACAGACAGATAGTGTACACATTCCATATTAGAGATTACATACTTACTTTACATGGTATTGATATTAATCTACTTTAGACATTTCAAATTCGCCTCGCAAGTCAGTGCCAAAAAGCACTGGCCAGGTACTTCCTGGGGTGTACTTTGGACACATGGAGCCGCCGAATTTGGGAAGGCTCCCAACATCCAGACGCATCGTTTCTGGGATGCCGAGTTGGATCCATGGGTTGATGGGGGTGGTTGATTCGTTTGGAGGTACCCTTTGGTAAACTAACATAACTATTGAAAATCACCATTTTTAATGGGAAAACTCACTATAAATTGCCATGTTCAATAGCTATGTTAAATTACCAGAGGGTAACTATTCCCAATTTATTGAGTTGATGAATTGATCCATGGATTGGATCGGATCAGTTGCTTGGCTTGCCAAGTTTCAGACTTGCAGGAACGCTTCCCAATTTATGACAACGCGAGTGTGGAGCAGAAAAAACACCCGAAAGGAACTATAAGGACCTCTTCTCGATTGATATTTATAATCAAGCTGCAGGCCAGATGGTAAGGTAGCATCTCAGAATATCTCAGAGATTGCAGCTACAGTAGGTTATGAGGACATTTATGAAGCACATTGAAGCACCATGAAGCACCAAAACTCGAACCTTCGGCGCTGAGTCCCATTTGCAGCAAGTGGAGCAGCGCAAAATACGAGAAGACACAGTGTCTGATGCTGCACGTTGTACTGGGAATGAGGGAAATGCCAAGGGGGTGCCAGTACATTCAAAGGGGCTGGTCACAAAAAATGGATAGATAAAAAAACACATTTAAACTTTGAACGATTTTAAAAATTTTTAAAACATATCTTGAGGAATTGAGTGAGGAAGGGGGCAAGGGAAGAGCAACAGAAAGTCAAGGCTCCATTCGACTCCATTCCATGGATTCTTGGTGTGTTTCCCTCTCCAAGAGTCCCGTTCTCAGATCCGGGGTATGCACCCCCATCATCCCCCATCACCAGCTACTGCCCCCACCAAATTGGGGTGGCTGCACACACTCTTCAACATATCCGAAGCATATCCATCCAATCGCTATCACGTGCTATCACTGGCTGAAATTCTATGTAGCATCACTTGACAATACTATGATATACTATAGTAGTTGTATATGAATATATACAGTGTATATATACACATAATTCATTAATTATTGTATCATATAATATAATCCCGGCAAAGATATAATTATTTTATAAATAGTATACATATTATTTATTTACACCATCCGCTCATCAAACGTGGAGACGCGGCGATTGAACATCCCCCATAATCCCTTATTTATAGATCACTTGCCCATTAAAACCTCCATTTATATAGGGGATTTTCCAGCCAGCCACGTTTGATTGCAGGAGGGTATAATTATTTGTATAATACACAATATATATACATATATATATATATACACATCACATGTATATATATATATTTAACGCTCTATATATATATATATATATATTCATAACACAGCATATATATAATATCTAAACAATGAAAGAAATATGCATCATATCATTATCATTATCATTATCATTATCATTATCATTATCATTATCATTATCATATCATATCCTTTTTTTCCCCGCCAATTTCATCCTAATGCTTCCGATCCTTTGCTCCCCTAAATCCGGATGCCATTTTTGCTCGAGGTGGAGCAAAGAGACCGCTACCAGATTTCAGATGAGGTGCAGTCCTGGGTAGCTGGGGGTGGGAAAAATATGGAACACCCATGGAAAACACAAGGGAAACAAACATGGAACATATGGAACATATTCAAAAAAGGGATGCAACTTAGGGAAAACTACGGAAAAATATGGAATCGTCTTCACAAGACCTCAGTTGTACAGCGCAGCATTTCGCAAAGAACCGATGCCAACCCCCGCAATAAGAATGGTTTATTAAGGGTTTGTTAACCACCAACATCCATGGATTTAAGGGCGTGTGAACTGGTAAGCCTCTATTACGTATTGGGATGGCCACCTTTGGTGAGGCTGGTTGACTTTGATGATGATGAATGGATGGATTTCTGGGAAATCTTAGATGGAAAGTGGCACCAGTTTTGCATGCAGCGATCTTAGGACTATGGGATCATTGGGGCCATCTGAGGGATGAACCTCCTTGATGCAGCTCCCCCCAGGTCAGTGACTCCCCCCAGGTCAGCAGGTGAAGATTCGCCCTAGACATACACCCAAAGACTATTGTGGGGAGTCACCTTGCAATTGATTCAGGAATATCCTCATGATATCAGCATTTTCTCCAGTGAAATCCTCATTTTTAATATTTCTTTCAGGGTAAATCATCCAAATGCCAAGTGGTTCAATTTCCAGCTACACTACAGGATTGGGCCCCAAAGATAGCTTAGTTGAGATATAAGTTATAATTAAGTGGCTTAACTATAATCAAATTGTAGTGGTAACATGTGATAACTGTAGTGGATGGGGTTTAGAAACCAACGGACATAAGTGGTCACCATCCTGTAGCAACCACCAAGGAAAACCACCAACCCCTCAGGACGTGTTGCTTCCTCCCCCGTTGGATCCACGACTCGCTGGCATTCAATCAACGATGCCGCTGCCGCCACGACGGGACTGCGGACATGGGGACATGGCTACCCCGGAGTGAACCCCCCCGTTTGATATAGGATTGCCTGGGAAAACAATGGTTTTACTACATGGGAATTATGGGACTCGTTCTAAAACCCAAGACTCCAAGAGTATCCGAGTGACATCTGCAGATATGGATGTGTATTTTTGCTGCAGTGGCGAAAGACCGCGACAGGGCGGTGAAAGGTTCGCGAAAGGTTTGAATACACCTATTAGACTAGATGTATGCGATATAGTATTCATGCTTGGCAGTTACAGTTGCATTCATGCAATCATTGAACAATAATTTTGGGAGTTTTCTCAGATAGGAATGGGTTTTAGTATTGGAACTGAAACACCCGCCCATCCTCTCATGAAACATGAGTTTGAAACACATTTTTATAGGCGAGAAATCTGCGAAAGGTTTGCGAAAGGTTGGCGAAAGGCGATTCAACTTGTGTTTCCGTTGTCGGGCAATCTGTAAAACGACTTAGGCGAATACTCCCATTTCCTTATCTTCCTTGATTTAATACAATCCTCCTGTAAATCTTTATTCCGAAATACACACACGAAAACATGATCATAATTCCCTGTCCCGATTCTGCTGGAGCGCGAAAGGGCGCGAAAGGTTCGCGAAAGGGCGGCGTAAGGGCAGTTTTGGGGTATCACAATTTTGAAGAACCCCCATATAAATTGATTTAAATTGGGTCTTATTAATCCTGGGCTGACTTGAACATCCAGGATTGAGAGTCAAAGGGACAAAAACGAAGACAGTTTGTCAGGTTTTCGCTACCTTGTTTGTCAATTTTGTCGGTTTGCAGGTTGACGAGAGGTTTGCTTTGCTGTCACCCTTACTTGGGGAAGGTCATCCGAATTGACGATGGTGAAAGCAAAAGATTCAAATTGTAGATGCGAACTCTATTACAACGGTAGCCTAGCTGGCACGCCTTTCCAATACATTCCATCCATTATGTAGATAGTCAGCAAGGGACACCACAACCACCAGAGCCAAAAAATCGTCATCTATCATCATTTATCATACAGTTAGGCAATGTGAAGCATTCACCATTATCATCCATTGTTCATCGCCATCAGATTTCGTCAGTCATAGGTTTCTCATCTACGTACTGAAGTTCTCAATGGTCAAGAATCGTCACCACAGGTTGCTACTGTATCAAACAGATTCTGGGAACGCCAGTAGCAAGGGTCGCAAGCGATTGAAACCCTGATCATCTCCAAGCTGATGGGCTTGCCCGGATCTAAATGGAACCCACCGCTCCCAGTTTGGGAGAAGATGAAAAAGTGCCAAAAAAGCCAGCCATCGTAAGGATTCCCTTTCTTATTTCCTAGGAAGAAATGGGAACCGGGCAAGCTACGGCCTTTGCCCCAGGACTCCAGTTCCATAAAGCCACGGAGCACTGCCCATCGAAAGGCTGCTGTGGATGCCTCAGAGCCAGTGTCATTTTGCGGTGAAACCTATACGATAAATGGTCGTCATTTTTATGATATGTTATGATAATGGTTGCTTATTACGATCTGTGATGATCTGGGGATAAGATTATGGAAGCGTATGTCACACACACACACGCACACACTCACACACAGTTCAGGGTGGGGCGGAGTGGAGTGCGACGGGGGGGGGGATGATAACGCTCACTCGACCTTGCGCAAGACTTTGATGCTGTGCACAAGATCACGATGCAGCACCCCCATGACGTTGGTACTGTATATGATATTGTATGATTATATGATATTACATATATGCTGATACATGATGATTTTGTACTGTGTATGATGATGATGATGAGGATGATGAGGATGAGGATGATGATGTTGTATGATAATGATATATGATGTATATGATGTATATGATGTATATGATGTATATGATGTATATGATGTATATGATGTATATGATGTATATGATGTATATGATGTATATGATGTATATGATGTATATGATGATGATGATGATGATGATGATGATGATGGTGGTGATGATGATGATGATGATGATGATGATGATGAGGATGGATGATGAGGATGATGAGGATGATGAGGATGAGGAGGATGAGGATGATGAGGATGATGAGGATGATGAGGATGATGAGGATGATGAGGATGATGAGGATGAGGATGATGAGGATGATGAGGATGATGACGATGATGATGAAGATGAAGATGATGATGACGACGACGACGACCCCGTCGATTTCTTTCAGACGCGGGGCAAATGGTGGGAGTTGATCGTACATTTACATTACAGTACATTGCACTACATTACAGTACATATACATTGCACAATCATTACACTACATATATTTATGCCTGGGGTCTCCACTACCCTTCATTTTTGGGGTCGTTTGCAAAACACATCTTTTTTTGGGGGGGTACATGGGGGTACGTTTGATACTTTTTGGGGTCGTTTCATGAAACAAAATGTTTTATATTTTCCAAGAATGTGCTGGCTATATACTAAGCATTACTAAACTGAATCATGTGAACGTTTTGTGCTTGTCCTGCCTGATGTTGGATCCCGCACCCTCACACATCATCTCAGACCCAGGCGTATGGCGTATGACTGAAACTTTTGACAGATGGACGGGGAAAAAAGGGTGCGTTTTTTTTTTTTTAACCTTTGCTTCGGACGGGTCCAAACTGGATAGATATTTCCGTACTTTGGACGCATTTGTGCGTACTTTCGGACGCCGTCCGGATGGCCTTCAGCAAAAAAAGGTACGTTTGAAGAAAAAAAGGCCTTTGCATGTTTGCATTGTCTGGGCTAATCTTCCCAGAAATATTTGTCACCAAAATTGATCCATGCACTCGCATGTCCGCAATTGAGTGTTGAGACCTACCCTCATGCGTGCAAAAATGAAAGAGCAAAGCACGCCCAAGAATCAAAGCAAGGAAGATCGAAACCGTGGCATCAAACACATAAACGAGAACCAATGCTTTGAACATCTTTTCTCCTGCACCTTCAATTATCCAAAATAAAAATGGCACCTGCAACAATGAGTTTCAAGTTGGCAATGTGGTGCATTTCTTGATTTCCACAGCTTTAGCGCAGCTCCATGAGTGACCATCACCAACATGCAAGAAACAGTACTTAATTTAAAAAAAACTATCGGAAGAGAAATGCAATTTTTCTTGAAAGACACCAAAAATTAAGGGTCGTTGGACAGTCAAGGTATATATATATATATTATATGTGTGTGTGTGATATATTTAAATGAACCCCATCGCCGAGGTGGCGACGTGGGATGCTATCAAAGAGGTCAGCGAGCAGAAGGTGCTCAGCAAGGAAGAGCAGGCACGAGCAACGCCGCAACGCTGCAATCGGTTTTCAATGTGATGATATTGGGATTCGTTGTGTTTTAAATGGCTTTGCATGATGTGAAATTAACTGGATTTAAGAATGATTCAAGAGGATAACCATTTGGATCCATTTGGTGTCATCAAACCTAACTAGCTCTGAAATCCCCGAACTGACCATGGAGGTTTGTAGCTCGGAAAGTGATCGAACCATGGGTGATTTTCAGCGGATTGGATTACCAGAATTTACCCTCCAGTCAACCAGGAAAGTAACATTTGTCGAAAAAACCGGCCAAGAATGTAATTACCCTCTGGTAATTTAACATAGCTAATTATTGAAAATCACCATTTTTAATGGGAAAATCCACTATAAATGGCCATGTTCAATAGCTATGTTAAATTACCAGAGGGTAGATCATTTCCGAATGGGGCATGGCGGCATGGCATGGGTAATGGTCCTAATGATCCCAATGATCCCACCCCAGGTGATAACAGTGGTGATGGTGGCAACACTGGTGATTTTCTAAGGGGTGGTGAATGGAAATTTGGGTAGTTGCAAATGTAATGCAGACAGAAACTGCCCCATCCAAGAATGTGGAACCTGAGTTGGCCATTGCCCCTATTTCTTTGTGACCAGGACAGGTTGAAAGAAGAGAAGGCCTTGTGGGGGCTTCATGGCTGGTACCCGCTGTTTCTGGCTATTGCAGCTGCATGGCCTATCAGAATCACCATTCAAGGCGTTTGACCGTTTGACTATCTAAAATGATTAAATCTCCGCGAGGAAACGTGGCAGACGTGGCAACGGGAAACATGGATACATGGAGCCAATCAACAAACATATTCATAGAATATGGAAAAGGTTAGGAAATGTTAGGAAGATCCCTTGGCCACACTATCTCGGATTACGACTGAGGGCTGCAAATACTTCTTGGATGTGTATGCCAGGTTGCCTATGATGACTGGAGAAGGCATTTGCTGGGGGCAACGGCTGAAATTTGGATATGTTTTGGGGATTCCAACGGATTAGATTGATTTAGACTGTGACTTGATGTTTAAGAAAACCCTAAATCAACAATTACCATTTGGTAAACTAACATAGCTATTGAACATGGCCATTTATAGTGGATTTACCCATTGAAAATGGTGATCTTTCCATATAGCAACCTGTTAAATTACCAGGGGGTATTTTTGGGACCTGGATAAATTTCATCCCATAAATCACGACCTTACCGGGACGTCACGGTTCAGAACTCATCCAGATGGTTTGCACTGGGTACCGGACTGAACACCAAGATCTGGAACACCAAGTTGATGGGATCTGGAATGGTTTGGAAGGTGATTTCCTACCGGAAATAATCTTTTTTGGCGTCGATGTTAGGTTCTAACCAGATTGGGGGATTTGAGATTTGAGCCACGATTTCGGAAGACAACAGACAATGTGAACGATTACATATATTACAGCAGACGACTGTGTTTTATGAAACACAAGGTATTCCTAGGAGAAGCCAGGTTTCCCAACAGCCTCCAAGGCCATGGGTGTATTCCAGGGAGGTTGGGGATGTTGGATGATCTCTGCAGGCAAGTGATGGTTTGCACCCGGCTCTTGAATACCCACATCAACCGTTTCGAGACGGATCCAGTGAAAGCAGGGCCGCAGTATGTCTTCTGAAGGATGAAGCGCGAGCGAGGCGAGCCGTGGAAAAGAGATGAAAGGAGAACACCGAAAGATCTGGGGCCAACCAACATCGATCCCACTCGTACAATTGATATCAGATATATCAGTTGATGCTACATTCTTTGTTTTCGAATTCCAATTTGACAGTTTGACTCTAAAGACCCAAACTTGATTGTTTGGAAGTCTTCCGCATGTGGCCCAACTTCCCAAGCAACGGCGCCTCAAAACGGCTGGGGCCTTTTTTTTTCGGCCGCAAGACTGTTTTGGCGCAGCCGAACTACCCGGGGAGCCTCCCACAGTGCTGGAAGTGAGGTTGGAAAGGCAGTGGCTCTGCCCTGTCAGGGCTTGATTTGATGGAAGCAACAGCAGCAATTCATGGTTAATATCCAGTTTTGGGGCTGCGGTGTAGGGCGTTGTAATTTGTTCCGTGCCGTAACCTTGCCCTCTTTGCCAAGCCCGGTAAAGAGAACAGTCATGAACCAAACGAGAACATGCATCGACATCTGATGTCATCAATGATCACTTCCTTACACATCGTGGGAGTGCCACCCAGATGAAGAACAAAGGCTGTTCGTGGATGAGGTGTCTGTACAACTTCAACTTGTACTGGGATGTGCCTTTCTGTACCATCGCCATCAGCTGAATGTATTGAAACGTGGCAACGGAATATTCCCTTCGAACTGGAGGTTTCTAGCTGGGAAAATCATCTGATGTGGGTAAAACAATGCCATAAACCCTTGGCTGGGAATGGTAACCATACCACCTCTAAAAATGGTGATGACTGGGGGATGGTGCAAATGGATGTTTATGGCATTGTTTTACCCACATTATAGATATATAGATTATTAATGATTAATTATTAATGATTATTATAACTAGAGCTAGAGGATGTTTCATTGCCACGACCTCGTGGCCATCCCGGTCCAAGTTTCGCATCGCAGCGGTCATCGTTTTCCGTCTCCGAGTGCCTGTGAAGTTGCCGAGTGCTGGATGGATCTGGATGGTGTACGAAGGCACACGACTTATGACCGTTATATATAAGTTACGTGTTCAGTGTTCATTAACTTTTAGGTGAAACAAGAAAAGCAATTTTCATCAGGATATGACAACTGGTTATGGGATTATTTGTACTCAAAAAAAACATCAAAAGCGGCCAACATTTTTGTTTTGTGAGGTTTGCCTCGATCTTGCAAGCCTCCCAGGCCTCCTATGAAATATGTTTGTTTGATTGTCATTGGTCGAACACCAGCACATCAATCAAACAAAGTCGATTCTTCATCAAGCAGTGAGTCCAAGAATAATTAATTGCAGCAACACACCAAGCAGAGTCACAGGAAGAAGAAGAAAATGAAGATGAAGGAGAAGATAGGAACAGCCACGACGAGAGTATGTGTATAGATAATTACATACATACATATATATATATATGTATATATATATAGAGCAACAGCAGCAGAAAATCCATGCACTCATTAACATCATTTAGCATCAAAGGGCAACTTCCTGGGTGACGGTAGTGATACTTCCGTGATGACGTCATGTCACCAGTCGAGGGAGTGATGGCACGGGCGGGACGATGCAGACATCAGAGTGATCAGAAAGTGTCAGTTGATTTTTGGAAAAAGATCATGGGTTACTGTATATACTGTATATGATGGGTATATATCAAGGTATATAATGGATAATGATAACAATATATAATAATAGATAACAATCCCGAATCCCCAATATGGATGGGTTAAAAACTGCGTTATCAGATCTTGTCACATCCATCTTGTCTCGCTGCGTTATCGAACGAGTTGTCCAAAAAACGGCTCCTACCCCTGCCGGAGGTCACCGTGAGACGAAGTCTGACTTGGTTTGAAGATGTTTGAAGTACTGGTGATATCAATATCTGGTTGGTGGTTTCAAACATGACTTTTATTTTCCAGAATATATGGATATATATATATGGGATGTCATCCTTCCCATTGACTTTCATATTTTTCAAGATGGTTAAAACCACCAACCAGATATATATATATATATCAATGGCCATTTCAGGAACCAATGTAAGGGCTATGTAAGGAGATATACCCCCAAAATATGGCGTTATATGGTGCAGTACCTCCATTTTAGGATCCTGGAATTCCCGTTGATGATAGTAGAAAACCACTTCCGCTTAGCCGCATGGAACCATCACTTTAGTGGCCTTCCTGATCCTTCCTGTCACACGCGCAAAATTTGGAAAGTGTTGATATGGGGCGCAACATCTTCCATCCAATGGTTGGTTGGCAGTTTCAAATCGTTTGCTACATGATCTACATGCATCATCATGCATCTACATGCCATCCCCAGTAATGATGAGCCCAATGGTCTTCTCATGAAAGAAACCGGTGATTAGTCCCCTGCTCCCATCTTGGGACATATCTGGACATGAATGTGTGGCATCTGGTCGCCCGTCATGGTCATCTTTGGGCTCACTGTAAAGCTGGTTGAAATGGTTGGTGGTTCCAAAGGATTCCTGAGTTTAGGATGTGTCCCGCAAGAAGTTATTGAGATCTATTCGATGGATCATGAAATCACAATGTAAACCATGTCGAGAAACCAGCAGCCCATCTATTTTGTTGGCTTCCAAGTACGGCCTGACGGAAGATTGCGGCATATTGCGGCACATCAGCTCTTACTAGCCCAGACTCTTGGAGTATAAAATCATTCCACGCTTAGAAGGTCACTCAGATGCTGAAACATCCCCGGACTCCCCAGCAGCTGCGACCCTCGCTGAAGACCAGCGAAGGAAAAAATTGCCATCAAGCCATAGCTGAGTTTTGCCCTCCTCGAATGAGTGTTGGAGAGTTTTTAATCTACGTCATTAACGATGGCATTCAGTGTATTGGAGAGTATTGAGATACAATGTTGGATACCGATTAGTGTGATGGCCCTCTATTGTGGATTTTTTTCCGGAAATAATTGAGTACTTTGTGGATGGTGGGGGTGGGGCTCTATTGGGGAAAGTTTTTTCTCAGATCCAATTTTTTCAGGAGGAACTTTATCCACCTTTATACACCTTTCTTTGGGAAAACTTGTCCATTTACTTTAGAAAGCCATATCCATGTTAAAGCCTTGAAAATGCAAGGTTTCTCAACTTATTAGATGCTTATTAAACCCTTATTTAAAAACAGCACCCAAACAATTTTTCAAGGGGGTACCCCATGAGTGACCCAGATCCTCAATAATGTAATTGTTTCGATGGTACCCTATTGTGCACAAACTTTTGGGGTGAAAAAACACAAAACCTTTTATCCACCATTCTTTTGGTAAAGCTGGTCCATTTGCTTTAGAAAGCCATATTGAAAGGTTTATATAATATAGATTTGAAAGATTTTAAAAGCCATTTAAAGCTGGTCCTTTCTTATCAATAGATTTCTTTGAGGTTTAGAAGGAAAAGCAATTGAACGTAGATCGATTTCAATTGAAATCCTTTCTTATCAATAGATTTCTTCAAGGTTTAGAAGGAAAATCAGTTGAACGTAGATTCAAATGAATTGAACGCAAATTGATTTCAATTGAAATCCTTTCTTATCAATAGATGTTTTGAGGTTTAAAAGAAAGATCAACTGAAAGTAGATTGATGTCAATTGAAATCCTTACTTAAGTTGACTATCCTAAAAATTGTTGGGGGGGGGCGTTTAAAATGTCGATTTATTGAGTAGCCTAAAATTGTTGGGGGGGGGCCCACACAAATCAGTAGCCAACATTATTCAGATTGCTTGAAGTTGCCGAAAGCTTCAAGGTGTTGTTCTGACAGCATGACTTTGGATGGCTTTGTTTCTGGTGAGACCAAATGTGGCTAAGTGGCTGATCAGCCAGGGAAACGGCAGCTGAAGTCTACCATGAAATTTCCATTGCCAGGATGTACCGGGAGAAGGGTGTTAGTGATTTCCCAGGGGGCTGTGGGTTTCTGGGCTCAAGCAGTGAATCTGAAGGGGTTGGATGATTATGATAATCTGGTTGGTGGTTTGGAACATTTTTTTTATTTTTCCATATTATTGGGAACAATCATCCCAACTGACGAACTCCATCATTTTTCAGAGGGGTTGAAACCACCAACCAGTAATGAGTATGCCCATTATGTTGAGCGCCAGGGTTCCATGGTATGTGGTTCGCCCCAGAAATCTCTACAGGCGCTGGTGGCACAGGGCAGTGCTGCTACTTTTCAGCTGGTGTCTTGCCATGGCCGTCATGGCGGATGAGAAAGCCAAGACTATCGCGGATGTGGCTGGTCCCAAAAAGATCTTGACAGTGTGTGTTGGAATATCTGGTAAACTAACAGTTTGCTATTAAAAAAATGGCCATGCATAGTGAGTTTTCCCATTAAACATGGTGATTTTCCATCGTTATGTGACAGTTTACCAGAGGGTATCTCTGGAAGCATCAAAAGCACAGCAAAACACAGCGAGTTGCACGGCGACACAGGTGGCCAAAGAATGGGATGACATGGCTGACGGCTGGACAAGTGGAGAGACGCTTCCAGAAATTAGTGATTCTCAGGATCCATGTTTGTTTCTGCAATTGGTTCTGGGGATCGGATGGTGGTACATCTTAAATCATAGACATTTTATGTGCTTGCGTGTTGTATATATATTTGTGTGTCATATACCACAGCAATCAAACCTATGCAGCAAAGCCTATGCATACATATTTCACGCAAATCCATCGCTCGGCTGCTTGAAATCCATTGATATCTATTGATGATGTTCGGATTTTATGTTCGTTTGATCCTAGTCTCAAACACATCCGTCTATGGATGTTTTCTAGTTTGATATCTCTAAATGGACGACATCGCCATTTCGTGACATTTTGTGCAGGTTTGAACCATTTTTGGATGGTGCCTCGGTTGTACACGCGAAACCCGACTCGGCTGTACACGCGAGAAACCAACTCAGTTGTGCACGCGGATGCTGGTGTTCTTATGATGGTGATGACGGTGATGATGATGATGATGATGAAGAAGAAAAAGAAGAAGATGATGATGATGAAGAAGAAAAAGAAGAAGAAGATGATGATGATTATGGTGATGATGGTGATGATGCTGATGATGATGGTGATGACGGTGGTGATGATGATGATGATGATGATGATGACGATGATGATGATGATGATGATGATGACGACGATGATGACGATGACGACGATGACGATGACGATTGATGACGATGATGATGGTGGTGGTGATGATGATGATTATGCTGGTGGTGATGATGATGATGATGATGATGCATTCGCGACCCGTTGCGACTGTGTGCTTGTAAGTAAGAAACGTGCGGTGGTCCGGTATTGGCCCTATTGCGTGTTTCGGCTCTTTTTCTTCGGTTTCCCTACTACTCTCCCCACGCGGTCTCTGCAGTGATGTCCTTGGATTTCAGCTGTGCTGTGTTTTCATGTCAGTCATTTTGCACTTTTGATATATATATATATATATATATATAACGCGACGGTTGATATATTGGTTTTAGATACCGAAGCGATAGCCTCACGTTAGGTAAATATAAAACGGCGCGACCGCGACTAGATTTGTAGCTGTTGAGCGGGCGTTCATTTTCCGGAGTGCTTCACC
>Ga0126342_10012431_pt1 | contig 15183 bp, 19 predicted proteins | sample Cyp1metagenome_FD_92528 | JGI IMG/M metagenome (GOLD analysis project Ga0126342, IMG submission 92528) | Coral microbial communities from Lord Howe Island, Old Settlement Bay, Australia - Cyphastrea 1 metagenome | ecosystem: Host-associated > Invertebrates > Cnidaria > Coral ...
ACCCCAAGTGTCCCCAAGTGTTAACCTAAAGGTCTGTACCCCATGGAGTTAACTCTGAAGTCAACATACAAAATGTCGGCTTATAATGAGTAAAAAAGTCGGCTTAAATGAGTCTCGGACCATATATATACATACACAAACATAGATAATCATAGATACATGGATACACGCACCCACACATTTATACATGTATATGCATACATGTATACATATTTACATACATTACACACTTGTATATATAATTATATATGATTATAATATATACAGTATATATATAAGCTCATTTCGTTGCATTTGGGTTTCATAACATTACTTTTGGGTTTCAAAAATCTTGGCTAAACAATGATTTGCATCACTCTGTCAATTCATGTTCTTTCAGATTTCATCAGATTTCATTCATCCAGTGAAGCAACACGCTCCTTTTTTATCGTTGGTGAGTCATGGTGAGTCATGCTGGTGAGTCATGTGCTTCCCCCTCTCACTCCATATAGCCTGGCACGGCTGAAACAACAATACATCCACAACTGGTGAAAAGAATCTGAAAGATATTGTCAGAACATGTCAGAACTCACTTACCCTCTGCAACTGAGCGCATTTTTTTTCTCACCCCAGTTGAGACCCCATCTTCAACAGATTCTGCTGCGCGAGCTCTGCCCACTTACGGTTTTCCACCATCACCTTCTTGAGCTCATACGCGAGTGCGTTCAGCGTCTTCTCGCGCTCTTCTGCACGGGCATGAAGATCTCGGATTGTACGTCCTGATATGACCGGACTAATCACAAGACGAAAAGATGAGGATCACCAAGGATTGGTCCAACACCTGAAAAGGTTCAAGGGTCGAGAAACCAAAAGATGATAATGATCAGGGCCAAGGGTCGCATGCTCAGACATTCTGTCTGATGATCCAACCGTGGCTCATATGGATCTGTTTGAACAGACGCATCCAAGCGAGACACTGCGACATCACCACCAGCTTGAACTCCAACTGAAACAGGTTGTTTCTTTTTGGTCCTCTTAGGCTTGGCTTTTCCTAGGTAGCTTGGGTTTGCACCAAGTAAATAAACCCAAACACTAAATGGTCACCCCTGCCAATGAGCAAGGCTGTCAAGAAAGAAATATGATAGATCAAATGCGAGATTCTGGTGGTGTTCTTCTCGTAAATCTTCTGGAGCTGCTTGCGTCGCTCTTCCCCGTGTGGTGCTACTTCTTGCTCTCGGTATTTGGTACGGCGGTCAACATCACGGCTAGGCATTGCACAGTACAGGTGTAATCTGTTGTCCCCTGAAAAGTTTGACAAAATGCCCCAGTGGCACAATACGTTGAAAGCAACATGAAGTCCCACCATGACTGGATGTCATTGTGACATCATGAACCATCATTGCAACACCATCATGCGAACAAATTGTTCATATCATGTAGAGATGATGCAGGATTCAAATTTCATCGAACATTGTTTTGAACCACTACTTTGTCCATGATCTGACTCGGTCTTTGATGCTGCCATGGTCGCTTCATATCCTATGTCGCACCTTTTGAGGCTGGGAACGGATCAGACATTGATGCTGGGTCATGCCAGCGTGCAATCAGCCATCAAACATTCCAGCAAAATCGTGACTGACAGCCTGTGCAACATGTTCTCGCTGGATTCACAAGTTTAAGATACAAAACTGATTTGGGCCCAATGTTTCTAGGAGCTCACCAAAGAAATCCAAGGAATATAAAAGTTTACTATCGACAGCTATGGGATACATAATATCTTCTTTAATCCAGCATGTAATCTATCAGCATGCTTGACAACTTAGCAGGATGTTACTAGATCACGCGGGTGCCGGAGCGCCGGGGATGTGCCGGAGCGCCGGGGTGTGCCGGAGCGCCGGGGATGTGCCGGGGATGTGCCGGGGATGTGCCCGCAGTGTCAGGGATGTGCCGGGGGTCTGCCCGCAGTGTCAGGGATGTGCCGGGGATGTGCCGAGGATGCGCCGCAGTGTCAGGGATGCGCCGAAGTGCCGGGGATGTGCCCGGGATGGGCCGCAGAGTCAGGCATGTGCCGGGGATGTGCCGGGGATGTGCCGCAGTGTCAAGGATGTGCCGGAATGCCGGGGATGTGCCGGGTGCGGTAGGTTTCGCGTAGATATGCGTAGATGCTCACATGCTACTGGATAACGCGCATGCCAGGACGCTATCAGGTAAAGCGGGTGCCGGAATACCGGATACCAGGGATGCGCAAGGTCATTGTTTGATCAAGCGGGTGCCGCATGACGCGGACATGCTACTAGATCATGCGGGTGCATGTGAGCGCCTGCTACTGGATCACGCGGGGTGCAGGTGTGCAACTGAATCACGCGGGTGCCGGAGCGCCGGGATGTGCCGGAGTATGCCGGGATGTGCCGGAGCGCCGGGATGTGCCGGAGTATGCCGGGATGTGCCGGAGTGCCGGGGTGTGCCGGATGTGCCGGGTGCCAGGTCGCATTAACCATCAAAAACATTTGGTTTGGATGTGGTTTGGGTTGTATGTAGACGAGTATTTTTGCCAAGGGCCGGCTATACATAACAACCTTATTCAATGATTTCTTTGGTGAGCAAAACTATCCCTAACAGCCAAAGATGGGTCACGGTTTTAGTAAATCTGACACAAACATGGCGCAGGCTGCAATTCATTGTCGAATGGTTTCAACCTTGGCAGGCAGGACTGCAAGGTCATATAGCAAAACCTAGTTTGGTTATTTTCTGCACATGTTCTTTCCGACTTTTCTTTGTAAACATACTTTTACCACCGCGACCCACAGCATGATCATGCATGATCGACACACAATGTTCCTCAGAGTTCCTCGCAACAATGTCACATACCAGCCATTTGTTGAACATATTTGATCCACACTGTTCACAACCATGATCAATCTACTACTGAAGCATGGTGTAGGTGTGGCTTGGGACATGGCATCAAAAGAGGCCAGATCGTTTGATGAGGCCAGCGACCTGGGCGACGGCCAACTTTGACTAACTTTTCATTGTCACTCGTTGCCACTGTTCAAAGGCATTTAACGCTTAAGGATTTGCAATTCAACATAGTTTCAGCAACGACAGGGTGGGAGGATGAATACTTTTTCCACCAAACGCATGACAGGTACAAAAACAGCTGGCCACAGTTTTTGAGAGAAGGATTGGCTTGAGGCCAGCCCTCCACACATCCGGTGGTGGCTTTTGAGAACAAGCTGATTACTTCCCAATATATCACTGTAACCCTTTTTGTTATCAATGTTTGGTACATAGCTAGTTATATAATATAAGGTGCCATGTGTGACATTGGTTCTGCAACCGCTGTGAACTCTTTGAGGGGTCATTCTGAAGAGGCCACCAAGGGTTGTAAATAGTAATGGCTTGTGTCAACAAAACTGCAAACATTTTGTGTTGTTGCTTTTACTTGCAAATCTACAAGGACTGTCTTGTTAGCTGGACTGATTCCGAACATCCGAGACAATAATATCAGTTTGAAACAAGGGACAAGTGACCAGGCCTGTAGTGGAGTCCAGTCTGGGTTCCACATGCTGCAGGATCTTGAACTCACCCTGACCAGTCAAAAATGATTGACTAGTAGCCACTGCATCAAATGACAGGAACAGCTGATCTACTTCCATTTCGACCACACTGCAGGGATCTGCAACGAAAGCTGACGCTGCTGCTCGGAACAAAACTCGGGCCAGGATACTTTGGGTTATGAAAGTTATGATTGAATCAGGCATCCCTTTCAAAGAGCAATCTTTTTCTTCACATCTGACAGGGTTTCAGAAGAAACATGGCAAAACCTGGGAGCTACACCCAGAACGGCACCCGTAGCCAGTGGGTCGGAGATGTCAAGCTTGCAAGCAAACAAGAAATCTGTAGGAAATCTGTTGGTGGTTTCCAGTACTTGCAGCTGCATTACATTAAATTAAGAATATAATAGAAGGGACAGTTCTATCGCTGACATCAGGTTCATCCCAGCTGTTCAAATCAAACGCAAAACTTCGTTCTCTTGAAGCGCTGTGGGCTTCCGCATAAAGTAGAGTGGCTTTCCTGGGATAGTTTGACAGGACGGCAACATGCTAAACATCACTATGAACAGTTCATTGCGCTACCGATTTGATATGACGATTGTTTTATTATATAATATATTTTTTTCTACCCTGACTCTCTTCAAACCACAGCAAACGTTGCTGAAATGGGGCCGCTTGACAGACTCAGCAAACTTCTGGCTTGCCAGCCAAGGTGCTCGGAGACATTTCCTGGAGCACAAGATCAACCAAGGGCAGCACTGCATAGCAAAGGACTTTCGGTGAGGGGGGTACCAAATATCACATTACAACTTGCCTTCGCCTCCTCAGAATAGAAAACTCGCCACACTCGATGAAGGGGTCTTGAAGCATCGAGAACCTTGACAGCATCAAGATCCACTGGTTTCTTAGATGGAAAATCATAAAACACAATGCAAAAGACAAGCATGAAATATGATGATGCAAGAATTGGTCCATGCAAAATGAAGCATCAATACTTGGTTCTTGCATGGAAAATCATAAAACACAATGCAAAAAAGTGCAATTCTTTTGCGCCAGAGGCGCTGAAACCGGGAACACCGAAGCCATGCCAGTGTACTTGATCCCATTTGTGCTGGATGGGGCGGCGTAGGTGTAGTGCATCTCACTGGCTTTCGGAGTCAACGTGTAGACATTACCACCTCACCAGCAAAACATCAAGCACATTGAAGTTCATTTCACTGCAGGAATGGGCGGTAATCAAAATGAAGTTTATGTTTGAATGTTCATGTTTGTCCAACTGGTATTTCCATGGTCATTAGCTTGATGGTTCACATGTTGAGCCAAATAACCATCGGAAGACTTCACGGCAGAGGGCTTGTTCATCTCATGACTGTTCACGGTAAAGTCCACGTTCCCGCTTTCCTCCATTTCCTGGAGGAGATCCCTCCAAGTGCAGATGGCGGCGTCAGTTGTTGCGCGCTTGTCCTTCTCTTGGATTTCGAGGACCACCTCGTCGAGGTCACTAGTCCACTTGCAGGTGATCATGCGAGAGAGCTCATCTGGCAAGCAAATAGCAAGATAATGCAGGGAAGCAGGTGATAGATAATAATATGCTACGTATTCCAGCATATTCCAGCTAATTACATGCAGCTTCTCATTTCGAACTATGGAACCAGAGTTAATATAAACCTGAAACTGGTGGCTGAGCTTCAACAGGGCATGACACAAGCTGTGTTGTTTCTTTCTTGCTGCCTTAGTTCTAGCTCCGCATATCAGCTAATCTTGAACCAGATGCCATTGAAGACAAAATCCAAGGTCAGTGCTTGGACTCCAACTGGAGCGTCAAATTTGTTAGACGCACCAGACCTAAAGAGTCCTTGCCAGGACCTCTCCCAATCTGCAATGCTGACATTGCAGCCCTACGACGTATTAGACTCAGAACTGTTCCATCGATTTGCGCAGCAGGGGTCTAATCAAGTCTAATCCAAAATGTTTGAAGCTGCACATGGACCATAAAGTTGTCATCAGCTACTTTCAGCAATCAGTAACAGTAAGTAGTCACTTGGTATTCGCATGGAAGTGTTTTGGTTCCCCAACCCATGATGCCAAACAAACAGAACTGAGTTGCTTAACTGTCTAAAGCAGTGTAAGCCATGTTGAAAAATCAACAGCTCAGCATCTCACAGTCGTCACTCAGTCATCATCATCATCAGTGCAGCTTTCTTCATCATGTTCACCGTTGGTACCATCATGAACCACATTGGTGTTGCGGTTCGGTTCCCAAATCTCCTCACCATCATCATCCTCAGGGTCGAGCCCTTCAAAAGTAGGACTAGCAGGGACAGCCTCCTCGGACTCCCCGTCCTCAACCTCACCCAAGTCTTTTTCATCATCATCCTTTTCCTTGGTGATCTCAGGTGACTCGCACTGGCGAGCGTCTTCCATGGCAACATCCTCGCTGGGAGTGTTCGGAATTGGAGGCTGGGCAGCTTCCTCCGGATTCGAGACCTGGACTTTCAATCTGCGACGAGAGATCTCGGACTTGCTCAGATGCTTGATGGAGTTCACCCGCTGCGGGTGAATGCGCCACCTTGGGATGGTAACAACAGTAACAAAGATTCCTGTTTGGTGTGAGAAGAGTTGAACCTAGAAACAACTGATCCAATCAATAGATACCGTATCAATAATGCGTCTAAGACGTTTTTCTGGGTAAACAATTGCTAAATCAAGTTGATGGTAGGCTGAGGAATGGACAGACGCCTCGCTTCTGCGAGAGCATCTTTTCCACGCATCTCAGGGTTCTTTGCCTTCAGTTCTGCGATGCAAGTTTTGAGGAAATCATGGTAGACACCACGAAGGCCCTTCTTTCCAACAGGAGTACCTTCATCCGAGCTTTCCTTTCTGTCAGCTTCCTGGACAATGGGCCAACATCAAGTAAGACCACTTTATCTCAAAGAGTGTCGGATTTGACTATGATGACATCAATGTGCACAAGTTGAATCAGGGCGCATCAACATATGATAGAATGACACAGAATAAGACACTGGAATCCATACCTAATGTATCCACCCAGCGTTTCAGAGTTTGATTTTTTATCAACACGGAAAATGGTTGTTTACGGATACACATCCTGTATCAGGTAAATCAAGATCCAAAACTAACCAGTTGGATCCAAAACCCGCTCAAATCCATACTATCCAATTTTTGTAAAACCACCCTGTATCCAAGTACTTTGAGAATAGTTGTGCCTGATCCTCATCCTGGCTGGAGTGACCAGAGCTGCAGGCTTCAGAGCGACGATCTTCATCCTGCACATTTTGGATTTGGGAGGACTGACTGACACCAGATCAGTGGAGTGACTCAAAGGGATAACGTTTGGATGTGAAATCTTTGAAGTTAGCATCAACAAAGTATAGAATAGATGCTCAAATCTTTGACACCCTTTGGATGTTTCAATTTAACAATAAGTATTCTGGACCTAGTGAACAGGAAAACGGGAGGACATTGGATAGACACAGCTGCGACACAAAACCACTGAATCTCCTTCTCTTCTTCATGTGTCTCGCTGTGGGCGGGAATCTCCTTCTCTTCTTCATGTGTCTCGCTGTGGGCGGTCATGTCTTGACTCTTGCACTTCACTTCCTTCACCTCTTGGGGTCTCTCTGCTGCACTCTGCTTCTTTGCCCTCCTTTCTGCCAACCTTTCGGCCAGACCTGGCAAGACAGTGCATGGGGTGGATCCCTTCTTGTCCTTCGAGCTCTTCTCCTTTCGCAGCTTCTGTTTATCCGCCATATCATTTGGGTCTTCTGCTTCCTTCACCTTCAATGCGCTCTTGCGCTTCTGTCTGCTGTTGGTCCCTGCTGCTGCTGCTGCTTCTGATCCCTCTGCAGGTTCTCTGTTCTTTGCCTTCTTCGCTGGAATCTCAACTTCAGGGCGCTGTGCGTCTTCCTTCGCCTTCAATGCGCTCTTGCGCTTCTGGCTGCTGTTGGTGGGGCCTTCTGCTGCTTGTGATCCCGCTGCGGCTTCTCTGTTCTTTGCTTTCTTCACTGGAATCTCAACTTCAGGGGGCTCTGCGAAACGAACACGTCGCTCCTTGACACTTTTGGGCTTCTCCATTGGGCTTTCCATGTCAGTGTGTCCGGTCGTTCCTTCTGACTTGGCTCCTTTCTTTTCATGGTTCGGCTTCGGCTCCTTTGCTCCTTTGCGCTTTTTGGACGGCTCCTCAACTTTGCTCCTCTTTGCTTCAACCAAACCTGAGCTATTTTCTCCATCTTCGTCGGTCATGCCTGCTTCCGATTCTTCTACCTTTGCTTCTACTTCTCTCATGCGTCTCCTCAGCTTTGCAGGCTGCTCATGATCCTCATTCCTTTTCTCTATGTCTTTCTTTGGTTCTTCAGCCTTGGAATCATCACCTCCTCGTTTCTGCTGTGTCTTTGGGGTCTTCTTGATCTCATCTGCAGTCTTTCCTTTCCTTGCGGTTCTTGGCTCCTTAGAAACTTTGCGGGGCATCTTCTCGGGCTTTTCCTTTTCTGTGCTTGGCTTCACCTTCACCATCTTGGGTTGCTTTTCCTTGTCTCCGGTCTTGATGGTCTTGGGAATCTTTGACTCAGCATCAGCGGTTGGTGCTGCCTTCTTGTTCTGCAGGACTGTGCCATCATCGGAATCTGATTCCGACTCGGATGGCTCAGGCTGCTCAGACGAATCTGATTCCTCACTTTCCAGGCAACCGGACTCTGACTCCTGCTTCTTCTTTCCCCTGGCTTTAGACTTTGAACTCGGTGCTGCTTTTGCCAACCTCCTACTTGGACCATGGGCACGCTTCGCAACCTCATCTTCTTTCTCCTTAGGCTTGGTGACTGGTCGTCCCCTAGGTCTTGTCGACTGACCGGCTGCATTGAGGTGGTCCATCCGTTCCGCCTTTTCATCAACCTTGTGTTTTTGCTTGGCCTGGTTCAAGCTTTCCTCCAACCCTTTCATTTCTTTTGTAGACATTCGAGGGTTTGTCTCGGAGGTCCCTTCAGCAGCTGTCAGCGGAAGTGGTTTCTTAGCTTTTTGGTCCTGAGCGTCCTTGGCATCCTTCTGCTTCACCTTCTTGTCCTGTTGCCGGACATGAGCAATCTTGGACTTGGACTGGACTTTTTTGCATGATTCTCAAGAGGGTTTTGGTACTATAAGTTTTGTAAGGATTGAGGGACTCCTTTATTCTTGCCTCCCTTCTTTTAATGTTCGCCACCAGTTATTCATTCATTCATCATCACAGATCATTCATCATCATTCATCATCATTCATCATCGTCATCCCCTCCTTCCTTCCTCACTCCCTTCCTTTCGTGCATCCATTCACTCATTACTTCACTCATTCATTCATTCCATTCATTCAGTCATGCATTCATCATTCATCCATAAAATATGTTCATTCAGTCAGTAAGTGGTTTTTGGCAGCACATAGTGATGTGAGTTGACTTGTTTATCATCAACATGGCAAAAGAAGCTTTTTGCCGGGCCTCCGGCAAGGACATGGACCCTTGCGAAGTTGGTGAGCGAGGGCCCTCAGGTGTCCGCTCAGGGTGGTAAATTCCAGAGATTCAGCTCATCAAAATAAAAGATGGTGAAATAAAAGATGGTGAAATGAGATATTCTAGGCCGCTGGCTTGCTTGCATGGTGGTGTTTGCAGGGCATTTGCATCTGTAAACGCCAAGCCATCTAGGTCCTACCAGCAACAAGATTGTTTGGTCTTAAAACATTGCTGATAATAAGCAGTTGGAATCCATAATGACATACATTATGCTGTGCAAAAAACATTGCAGTCCTGATCAAAGCCATGCTGGGCCAAGAGGTCTTGCAGACCCATTGTCAGGGTAAGTTTGAACACCAGGTACCCAACTAAAGCCAACTATCACGAGTGAGACGTGAAACGTTCGAGCCATGCGCTGCCATTCATGGCATTGATGTAGATCAATCTTTGCTAGTTGGTGTCTCTTGGGTTGGTTGAGACGAATGATGAGACTGCAAGACCCCCTGGCATGAACAAAATTGAAAAATAGGCTCACCACACGATGTTTGGCCCAATTTGACATCCCGGCCTGACTTTCCCTTTCTCTTCAGGTCAGCGACTCTGTCAGCCCTTGCAAATCGAGAGGCCCCATGCGCCACGACAAACTCATCAGCCGGGATGATCAAATCCACGTGGGCTGCCTAGGCACCCCCAAATGTTATCGGGTTTTCCCTGAATGGTTTGACATGCGTAGCAGGGTCAGGAAACTGTTGCAGGTATCTACAGGAATCTGCAGGTTATTGATGCAACACAATGCTTGACAGGTGATCCCCCAATTGCATGTCAAAGGGCTACTTGCTCCTGTCAAACCCAGTGGATATTAACATTTAGTCCTGCTAGTTGTTGCTGGGGCTTTCACATGCCAAGCATAACCATGAAGTCTTTAAATCAAAGCTTTAGAAGGGTCAGGTTCACCACCCGAAACTATAGCTGCAGTGAATCTGATGAAACTTTGAACAAGATTAATTTTGGATCCCAAGGTTTCATATTTTTTCCAGGTGACATGTTCACAAGAGCTAGTTGAGGCAGGGTGCAAGAAACAATTTGTAGGGCTGGTTGTCGGTGACATTCTCGACTTTTCCGTTCCGCCCCCTGGACTCCACCAAATAGAGGGTTGTTCCTGGCCATCTTCCGGTTGCTTTGCAATCCACGTGGTAGTTGGCCAAAAGGTCCTCTATGTATTTCGGTTCTGTAGGCCAATCCAAGACTTGCACTTTGGCGACTGCTTCCGTTGGCTTCTCAGCGATGGCTACTGGAGTGCTTCGGGATGAGTCAAACCTGATGTCATTGGGCAATCCCAAGCAAATCCAAGGTTAAACTAGCAATAATTATAATTTATAATAATAATAATTATTATCATTAATTATTATAATAGCACGATCTTTTTCTATGGGTGTGAAGCTGAAGGTTTAAGCTTAAAACTTGGAAGAAAATTATCGGGCAACTAAATCCACAAACAGGGTACCTCTCCTCAAAGTCCATCACAAGTTTTCTCCATTCGGCCCCATACACAACATCATTTGCATGCAAAGATCGCACCTTTTGGGGCAGTGAGAAAGTGAAGCGGTCCCACCCCGATTTGCGGTTGCTGACTTCAACCTCAACGAATTTGAAGCCATAGGTGCTTGGATCAATCTCGTTGTCGACCTCCGGAGGATTGGGCTGATAGGCTCGCACCTCGCCCATGCAGTGGTCGTTGGCTTTCCAATCCTGCACAGGGCTGGATAGTTCTTGAAATATCTTGAGTTGATATTTTACCATGACTCTGAATATCAAAAAACGAAGCATCAAACATCTTAAGTGCCTTTGGGGGGAGTGTTTCGATGATGGGAATTTGTGAACAGTAAAGCTCGAAATGATGGGGTAACAAGGTTATGTGGAAATTGAAAATAAGAATATATAAGAGCCTTCATCAGCTGCAGAGCCATTTTTTTCTGGACATAGTCCACAAGAACAGGCTGCATAGACACAGAACAATGGTGTACCTTCATCTTCGGGTGGGTTTGGTGCCAGCGCAAGCACGCATTCTCCAGACATGCGTCGTAGGGAGTGCAATTGATCACGACACATTGGTTGCATTTCAGCCTCCCCAGAAGAGCATCCAAAAGGATCACCGGCACATCATCCCCACAAAGCAGTTGAGCTGCCTCTTGCACGTCGGACAAGCTCCTTAGCATGCCAAATTAGAAGATAAATTATCCGATAGTAGCCATTCTTGTTGGTACCAGACCCACCTGGCAATCATGACTCCTTGTGGGTTGAAATGTTTTTCCATTGCTTTTGAGATTCCAAACTTGTGACTCTAATTTCTCATTCCTTTCCCCAATTGGAATTCCAAGAAGCCTGTTCCCTTCGGACGCGTGAGGCGTTGCATCTTTCTCTGCCGAAGGGACGATGTACGCCGTCTCGGGCTGCAATGGGATGGACTCGCGGGTGGTCCTTGCCGCAACATGCAACTGAAAAAAACACACATTCTTGAACAAAATTACTTAATGGAATCATGGGAGATCATGCAGTAAATTCTAAGGATTGGGTGAGCTACAGTTTGCCAAAAGAAACTTTCTCAACAAGTTGTTCTCTCAGAGTGATGTGGCCCCTATATGTACTCTATAGTCTGCCCAAGTGCTGGTTTCGACATGAAGCTTGATCAGATCATCATTAACCCTACCAAAAGACTTACAATGAAACCAATATAGATTTGCAACTCTGTTTTGCCCATGTTTGCCCCAGCCTGTCTGTGAGCAGCTGACAATCCTTGAACATGTTGTTCTGAAGGTTGTCCTCCTGCCAGACAATCCAGCCGAACATCGTCATCGCCACTCGCTTGCTTGACGGCGGTGCATCCATCCTCAAAGTAATGAGCTGGCTGGCTAGCTGACGAGAGTCGAGTTTGTCTTCTATTCTCCTCACGATGGTGGTGTCACAGGATGGACGAACCATGCAAAACCAGGGAATGAACATTCATAGAACCTACTATAATAACTGAAACAGTATAAGGACTAAGAGGGATGTGTTTCTGTTGGCTCTCTTTCTTTTCTTTGAATGTTTATTCGAAGTTTCCTATGCTATGCAAGCACCATTGTTCAACATCATTGTTAAACATCCTTTGTTGTTGTACAATCAGTCTGTAATCCCTCCATCACTATCATGTGCCCCAGGTGCCTCATTTCTCCGCGTTGGCCGTTTGGGACTTTCTCGCTTGTGAGGTGCGGGGCCAGCACAAGCCCAACTGCCTTCTGGGGGTGCTTTGACAGGACCTGGCTAATAACACCCACAGCATAGTTCAGGTCTTTCGTCCCAAGACGTCCAAATTTGGTCAGGTCCGCCCAGGTGACCACAGCAGTAGGAGGGCCCGTGGAAGTTTGGTGGGCTGACACAAACTGCAGGGACACCAGGTCAAAACATTACTTTAGATCACTACCTGAGTATGTATGCGTGCCAAACTTTATGCCCCAACAAGGTCCCTAGTTTGCTGCGTTTACCTTGCATGAAGGACATGACAACCAATGTTTTTTTCGGGTTGGAATAATGTCAGGCCAGCAGGGTCCACCAGACAGACTTAAAAAGATCGAGGCAAAACCCTTTTGAACAACTAACCCGAATGTAACTTTTTTGAAATCCAGCCTGGTCCACAGCCAACAAGAGATCTTGTTCAGAACCAGAGCGATGCCGAGCATGGGATTCCATGTAGGATTCCACAAGAGATGCTCCTATGGAGTTCTCCTGCCGCATGTGGGTGATTCTGCGAAGACGCTCTGCACGAACGCTCTTCTCGTTGGCTTGGAACATTTTCCCCACTTGGGCACAGTCCCTGGCTAGTTGCAATGTGTCATGCTCCCAAGCGGCTTTTCTAGCATCATCACTTAAGGCATTGAGCTTTGAATCTGCAGCATCCATCGCAGAATTCGGTTGACCAGGCTCTACCTTGATCGTTTGCAAGTTGTCATGCCACAAAATAGTTTCATGCAGCTGAAAGCCAGGATCCCGTGCCAAAAGGCATGCATTCACTTCATTCAGGAAGTCCCTGCAGGGAGGCAAAAATTTTCAGGTTTCAAGGTCTCAGTTAAACTGTATCAACAAAATAAAGCAATTTTTTACCGTTTGAAAAATGGTTAACGTATGGAGATGAGATGCCCTTCTACCATTCCAAGGTAGATCTTCTTCAAAGTTTCAGGAGGAAATTGGTCAGGTGTCTTCTCCATGCAATCGTAGATATGACCCAAAAAGCAGGATCTATCAATTTCCTGGCTCCACTGGTCCAAGGGGAGGCGCATGACACAGGACTTCCCTCCTCGCTTCGCCTGGATCCCATGTAGATGAAAGACCCGATTCAAAAACAGCACCTGTTTGGTTCCAGTCATTCTCAGGATTTGGTGCCATAGCCCGTTGGTGGCCTTGCCACACCCATCCAGCATCCAACGAGGGTCCAGCAGATTCTCCCGGCCGAATGCTGCCAGGGACAGCAAGATATAGATTGAAACCCTCAATTGAAACAACGCTCCCAATCCATCTAGAGTTTTTTTTAAAGATATCTAACCTACAATGTAACATCATAATCATTGGAAAGGTCCTTCAGGCCACAAGACATGTTCATGTGTCCAAAGAGTCCAAGCACAGCGGGTCAGAGATATACATCCCAACCTTGTTTCTTTCACATTGTAAGTGACTATCTCACTAAGACATGGCGTTTGTTCCCAACATGCTCTGTTTGATAAACTGTCTCACATCTTTTTCCCGTGGCCTGAGTTTTGGAAGGGGAATCGATGCAGATGCCGTTCCAGCAGGGTCCATGCTTCAGCAGACACACCGACCTGATGCAGGTTCCAATGCAGCAGCAAGGCCAAACCCCATCAAGGTGCAATTGGGGAGACATGGCTGGGGCCAAGTTCCAAAAGAACATTAATTTTCCAACACATGGTGATATGAGAAAAACTTAGGCTTGAAATTTTATTTTATACAGACAGGCCAAGAAGCCTTGAAACCATACAACTCAAGAGCTGTCTGATCATCCACTCTGTACTTGGGATTGGTCGATGCATAGCCATAGGAGTTGTATTCGGCCACGGCGTCCATGAATGCAGCTTTGAACCCATCAGTCGGGCTCCCATATTTGTTTGGGTCCTTCACAAGAACGGCGAGGCATTCCCATTTAGATACCCTGAAGTTTCCCAGCCTACAAGATTAGGAGAAGATAGACCAATTTCTAGATGCTCAGATGACAGTAGTCCCCATCCACCACTGTCCTCAATGACCTTTGCAGCAGCTCGCTTGGAAAAGATCAACGCTTTCTGCATTGGGTCCTTCTTTTGGCGCTCAGCCATTTGTTCATGGACTTGCAGCCTCCTCCAGTCATGATGCGCAGGATGGCTGAGCTCCATGATTGTGCAGTCGACTTGGACCACGCCACGCATCCACCTTAAAGGCCGAGCCAGGGGGAAGGAGATAGGATTTGATATGGATATTTGTACTAAATCATAGGATGGTGGTGTTCGGACAGCCAGGATGATTGTGTGGTTCTAGGGTCTGGGACGATGGTTTGGTTCCGGAGTCTGGGACGATGGTTTGGTCCCCGGGTCTAGGACGATGGTTCGATTCAAACCATCACCCCAACTTGGCATCATTAGAATTTGCGTGGAATTTTCCAAGAAATAGCTAGGCAATGGAACTAGGAATAACTGAAGGGATTTCATACCATCGATAATCAAATTCATCCCCTGGGTTCTTAAACCTTGCGTCCCCCAAGCACGATGGTTCCATCCGAACCATCACGCCCTGGGCTGCCAATCAGACTATGAAGTATGGCCAGACTAAGACATTGAATCTGGTTCTAATAGAAAATATCAATGTGTGACATCCGGAAACATAACATTTAGCACCTTGTAATGTTTCCCATGCCTTCGTACATCAATAAATGAGAACTATCATAGCCCCAGGGGACGATGGTCCCACTGAAACCATCACGCTGAGGGTTCCCAGGTTTTTGACCCCCAGAAGACGACCCAGATGATCCTAACCATCCCCCAGATGATCCTAACCATCCCCCAGATGATCCTAACCATCCCCCAGATGATCCTAACCATCCCCCAGATGATCCTAACCATCCCCCAGATGATCCTA
>Ga0126342_10012432_pt1 | contig 15182 bp, 16 predicted proteins | sample Cyp1metagenome_FD_92528 | JGI IMG/M metagenome (GOLD analysis project Ga0126342, IMG submission 92528) | Coral microbial communities from Lord Howe Island, Old Settlement Bay, Australia - Cyphastrea 1 metagenome | ecosystem: Host-associated > Invertebrates > Cnidaria > Coral ...
AGAGAGACAGAGAGACACAGAGAGACACAGAGAGACACAGAGAGACACAGAGAGACACAGAGAGACACAGAGAGACACAGAGAGACACAGAGAGACACAGAGAGACGCAGAGAGACACAGAGAGACACAGAGAGACACAGAGAGACAGAGAGAGACAGAGAGAGACAGAGAGAGACAGAGAGAGAGACAGAGACAGACAGAGACAGACAGAGAGAGACAGAGACAGACAGAGACAGACAGAGACAGACAGAGACAGACAGAGACAGACAGAGACAGACAGAGACAGACAGAGAGATAGATCGATAGATAGATAATGTAGTATCCTGATTAGTGTGGGGAGCCCCCCCCCAAACACTTCTTTGAGTCTCTTTAACGTGGAAATTTTCAAGTTCACGGGTCTGAATAGTGTAAAATGAAAAAAATGATAGATTTCAATTGATTTCAGTTTACTTTCAATTCATTTCAATTGATTTTCAATTGATTTCAATTTACTTTCAATTGATTTTAATTTACTTTCCATTGATTTCAATTTACTTTGAATTGATGTTCAATTGATTTAAATTGATTTTCAATTGATTTCAATTTACTTTCAATTGATTTCAACTTATTTTCAATTGATTTGCAATTGATTTCAGCTGATTTTCATCTGATTTCAATTTGTTTTCAATTGATTAATTTGATTTTCGATTTACTTTCAATTGATTTTCAATTTACGTTCAATTGATTTCAGTTTACTTTCAATAGATTTAATTTTATTTTCAATTTACGTTCAAATGATTTTCACTTGATTTCAACTTACTTTCAATTGACTTTCAATTGATTTCAATTTACGTTCAATTGATTTTCAACTGATGGCAACTTACTTTCAATGGATGTTCATTTGATTTCAATTTAGTTTGAATTTATTTTCAATTGATTTCAACTTACTTTCAATTGACATCCCATAGTAATCCCATAGAAATATCATAGAAATATCATAGAAATATCATAGAAATATCATGGAACTGTCATAGGAATCTCACAGAAATCCCATAAGAATCTCATAGAATTTCTTCAGGAATCCATAGTAATCCCATGGAAATATCATCCCATAAGAATACCATTGAATTCCCATAGCATCCCTTCAGAAATCCCATAGAAATCTTCTAGAAATATCATAGACATACTATGGAAACCTTAAGGATTCCAATAGAAATCCCATAGAAATATCATAGAACCACCATAGAAATTCCAAAGAAACCTCATGGAAATCCCACAGAATTCCCAAAGAGATACTCTAGAAATATCATAGAAGTACCATAGAAATCCTTTTTAAATCCCATAGGAATATTATAGAAATTTCATAGGAATCAATTAGAAATATGATAGAAATATCATGGAAATCCCATAGGAATCCCAAAGAAATCCAATAGACAGATCATAGATATAACATGGAAATAGCATAATCCCATAGAAATATCATAGAAGCATCATGGAACCCCCATAGGGATGCCATAGGAATCCCATAGGAATCCCAAAGAAATCCCATAGATACATCATAGAAATACCATAGAAATCTCATAGGAACCCAATGGGAATCCCATAAGAATACCATTGAATTCCCATAGCATCCCTTCAGAAATCCCATAGAAATCCTCTAGAAATATCATAGACATACTATGGAAACCTTAAGGATTCCAATAGAAATCCCATAGAAATATCATAGAACCACCATAGAAATTCCAAAGAAACTTCATGGACACCCCATAGAATTCCCAAAGAAACCCTCTAGAAATATCATAGACATATGTTTTTTAATCCCATAGCAATCTCATAGAAATATCATAGAAATCCAAAAGAAATATCATATACATCCCAAAGAAATCCTATAGAAATACCACAGAAACACCGTAGGAATCCAAAGGAAATCCCATAGACATCCTTTTGAAACCCCATAGGAATCCCACAGAACTACAATAGACACACCTTTAGAAACAGCATAGAATATCATAGAAACACCATAGAAATTACATAGAATTTCCATAGAAATTTTGTCAAGATCCCATAGAAACGCCATAGAAACCAAGGAGAGGATGCCAGGAGAATTGAACTAAGTAAGAGACAAAAGCTATAGCAAAGGAAAGGAAAAGGAACGGAGATAATGATTTTGGAAAATGTTTGCTTCCAAAAAAAGCTGGACACAATAGAGGACCACCACAACAAACATCAACAAACATACTATTGAGGATCAGGGTTGCTCATGGACTACCCCCTTGAAAATTGTTTGGATGCTGTCTTTTAATTTGGTTTTTACCAGGCATCATTCATTTTGGGAAATTGGGCATTTCTGAGAATTCCAAAAGAATGGAGCTAAGAAAGTAAAAAAGAGAACAGGATTGGCAAAGGACAGGAAAAGGAAAGGAGAGAATGATTTTGGTAAATTTTTACTTCCAAAAAAAAACTGGACACAATAGAGGACCACAACAAACATACTATTGAGGATCAGGGTTGTTCATGGATTACTCCCTTGAAAAATTGTTTGAATGCCCTTTTTTTTACATTGGGTTTTAATAAGGCACCCTATATAATCAATTAATTATTGCTGATGGGTCATAATTAACCTTATTTTGTTTTCTTCAGACAACAGCTGGACACAATAGAGGACCACCACAACAAACATATTATTTAGGATCAATATTGCTCATGAAAAAAACTGAAAAAATGAAATAAACAATTCTTCAGATTGGACACAATAGAGGACCACCACAACAAACATATTAATTATTTAGGATCAATATTGCTCATGAAAAAGAACTGAAAAATTAAACAAAAAAACTGAAAAATGAAATAATGAAAAAAATAAAATAAATAATAAAGAACAGAAAAACATGAAAAATGAAATAATGAAATAAATTAAACAACAAATTATAACATAATTTAAAACACGTTAAAAAAAATAAAAAAAATGAACATAACCACAAAAAATTCAACAATACCGACCCACCCAATCATTTTCCCTGAGCCTGAATTAGTTTGGAACAAAAATCAACAATAGAGGATCACCACACTAATCAGCATACCACATTAATTACCTATACACTGTACACAGATACACATGAGACACCCATAAGATTGCACAGATATGAATACTGCAACACTTGAGCACTTGTGCATATTTAGACTTAGACATATGCAATAGCAAGCAGGAAGTTTCCACAACCAAGTTGTTTTGAAACAGCATGTGATCTTCCTGCTGCTGGCAGACAGCTGCGACGGCTAGGTCTTAGGTGAGGCATTCCAAAACCCACCCCCATGTGGATAGTTTCTTTTTGACGGATAGTGTTTCCCACAATCAGTACATAGGTTCAGGTAGATTCAATACAGAATTATAATGTGGCAACCCCAGATCCAATAAAAAGCATCAACAAATGGTAGGTTTTTTATTGGGTTTCCCACATTGCTAGATTGACTACGTTCCCTGTCGCTGCCGGTTTGCTCAGGTGACCCTAGACGTTGCTTGGGCAGCCTTCGAGAAGAAGTACATCAGCGAGCTCATTGCAATCGAAGATCAGGTGGTCCACGTTTTCTCGGGCTAGATCCACTTAGAAGCTTTATTCGTAACATGAAGCAATCGTTGTTTTAGTTCCGGTTTGTTCAATTTCCAAATAGACTGATTCGCAACCCCCAAGACCCCCGTTCCCATCATCTTCCCATGCTATTGGGGTTCCTATAAATTCCATGCTAGCGTTACTATCGCCGTGAGGCCCGCAAGTTGATCGTGCAAGCAGTGGACTGCGAGAAGTGGCCTGGCTGATATCAGCTAAAATGGGGGATATGATGATATGGAGGTCCCCAAAAAATGGGATCCTAAAACCAGTGGGGACATAAGGGGAGCATGTTTGGGGGATCAGGAACTTAATTGACCACCTCCATTTGCCTCGCCCAGGCGCTTAAGGGACCTTGAAGCGAAGTATGGTGAGACCGAGGCGCGGGAGATGAAGCAGTTAAGGTGTTTTAAGGCTGGCGAGACTGTGGACTTTGCTAGTGAAACTTGGCAATGGAACATCAATATTGTTTAAATAATTTTCCGACCATAAATGGCTTGCAGATGATTGCAGTGTTGTGCATACATAATATACATATAATAATATATATATATATATATAATTATTTACACATATACCCAGATATGGTTTAATAATGTCATATATATATATATATATATCATATATTCATAGCTTTTACATGTATGTCTATAATTAATTATACAACCATATGCAAGTGGGGTTTCCATGGATGTTCCATTGCCAGGCCTTGCTGGTTCGATCCGAGTATCAAGCGGAGCAAAGGTCCGCGTTTGCCGCGGTCCGTTGATGGATGCGCATGGCGCATAGCAACCCCTTTCTTTGTTTCAGGAGTTTCAATTCCTCAAAAATGGGTACTGTATAATGATTTTTTTTTTGAAGATATGGAAGGCTACTTAAGCCTCGAAAGGAATCATCAATCTGTATCAATCCCAATTGGTAAACCTCCGGTTGGGTTGCAAGCACCATCAAAGACGTCATGTCAGCTTCGTGCGAATGATTTTAGCCCCCCAAAAAAGGCTAGAACAGTAAAATCCTACATCAGGCGATGGTGACAAAGAGAGAGAGAGAGAGTGTGTGATGAATGATGATGAATTACTGTTCCAATTATTTTTAATTTTATGTTGTCAGCAGTTGCTTAAAATTTGAAATAAACCGCTGAGCAACGACGCCAGGCGCCTGGTCGGGAGCATTTCCTACTTGAACTCAGTGACAACCTGAGACCATTGCGAACACCAGGGACCGTTCGGGTTATAATGACATACAGCTATGATATACATAATAATACATAGCAATTTACATAGCTATGTTACGTATAGAGGATTTGTTGCGATGATTTGTATACATAGTTGAACTGGACTTGAAACCGTTTTCCGCCAAGAACTCCACACATTCGATCAATCTTTGGATACATTGCGTGAAGTGGGTAAGTCAGGTTCCAGTGTCTTCCTGGCATGTACCCAGAGCAAATTCTTGTAACAGAAAGAAGCCCTGCCACACGTTTACCCGATGTCCAGCTTGTATAGAATAGATATATACAGACTTTGAACGATTCATTCCCATGATGTGCCCTGGTGTGTGTTTGGGTGAGCATCCAACTTTGGGATATTTTGAGATTGTGAACATTTGATTTCTAGTTTTGAAGTATGTTTGATTCCAGTTGCAAAGTGACAGAGCAAGACAAAATGCCAAAATCAAAGTAATCAAAGTCATGTAAATCATGTTTTAAACATACATAAATCACAAATATCATCATAAATCATGATTCATGTTCAAATCATATCGTTTTTTCCCCCTTCATCATATTAAAGAAACAACATATGCAACCTGGATTGTTACCATATGCAAACCAGTTCCTAAGCGTGTCCAAGGTGGCAAACTTCCGACGGAAGGGGCGTGATGACCTGCCCGCAGATGTTCTGTTGGAAGCTCAGTAGGTCTTGTTTAGTTGTTTACGTTTTTTTATGTGTGATTCATATTTTAAAATCTGTTTTGATGATGTTTTTGTATGATTCTATGTTATTTTCCTACTGTTACTATCAGGTACTCGTTGTGGAGCAGGCATTGCATGATATAGTATGTAGCTAGATAGTGAGTATGCTCACCATTGTATCATTGCATACAATGTATGATTGATGCTTTCTTCCTCCTATTTCCTCTTCGAGGTTTGACGCAGTGCGGACCATACAGCGCTGTGACCTTGCAGAGAAGATTCTTTTGCCGCAGAAGTGGTGGAACAAGTCATGAAGTGTGCAGTTAGATGTTGGTGCACTCGGGGATCGTGTGGCTAGTCGGCTAGTCCTGTTGCCAGTCCAAAGCAATGATGAATCTGAATGTATGCTGGGGAGCATAGTCTGATGGGATGCCAACCCTTCCATTTCTTCGTGAAGGAATGGCCAGAGCACGGAACTCTCAGCTGCTGCGCGCACCTTGTGTGGCGACGTGGTGGAGTTGCTTGGCACTCGCCGGGTTGTTTGGGTAAGGTTTTCGGCAAGATATCAACACGCCGCACTGTTAACCCATGTGAACCCCACATGATATTGCTTGAAATCTAACACATCTAACAGACGGAGAAATAGTCGTGCCACCACGTTCGTGAGATTCGTGACTCAAATTTTGCTATGTTATCGTGGAAATTCTCACCAAACAACATGCCAAGGTGCAGCAAATTTATCTTATTGTCGATCGTTTTGCTTGCAAGCAATTTTCAGCTTTGCACAGTGTAGCGGCAGACGTGTTTTCTGAAGGTCTTTTGTGGCAATGCGTCTTTACCTTCGTGAGATTGGAAAGTGCAACCCGGCCAACATGTGAGTCTTGGGTGTTGAGAGGGACGAGGCAAGTATAGTTGCTTGGGCAGTGGACGTCCAATGCCTTTCCTGGAGAAGGATGGAGAAGGGATGTCGGATCATGGAGAATCATAGGCTTAGAGACCTGCTCGTCTGAAGTACCTCAGGCAGTTTTTTTGAGGGCCCCAGGCAATCAAGATTTGAGGGTATTTAGATGTTTTCGGATATATCTGGCTACATACTGTATTGTAGATGACAATGTGTTGATGGGTGTTGCTTAAACAGATCAACTCCAGATTTTGCCACGTTTCCAAGTGCTGCCATCTCTTTGTTGAACTCAACCCAAGGCCTTGAGCGAGTGGATCCACACCTGTGCAACAACGCTGGGTTGGTGACAAGGTTGGTGGCAGCTCTCCTGCAGTGCTCCCATCCACCATTCATCACGTGGATTGAATGGTCAATGTCGTGCTATGGTTTGTCACCCATTGGTCGGAAACTGGCAGGATTCATATTACAGATGTTATACTGCAAAAATTGCTAAGCCGACTGGGCAACTGAGGATTGGGAAGAAAGCTGGGAGGTTGGAGCGCGATACGTTCAGAATGAACTGCTGCTGACTCGAGCTTAGTTGACGTCAATCATGTAGTTGTGCCATTGTGCCGGGGGCTCGGCAATATATTGAAGCAGCCAATATTAGATGCCTACATGTGATTGGATGCTCCCACTAATTCCGCTGTCGGATGTATGCACTCCATTGCACTCCTCATTTCCCAACGTGTACTGAATTCCATGAATGATGCTACTGAAGAGTTCATGATGCGTCAAGGAATGGCATTTGCGACCTTGTGGCAGAGATCCGTTTGGCACAACATGTCGCGCCAAGCCTCCGAGACATGTGCAACTTGGGCCGCACTTGCCCTTGTAGAGGCGCATGTCCTGTACATTGTACATGTCCTCTAAGCCAGCTGACTTGCGTAATGCGTGACTTTCTGACATACATATTTGTCAATGACCAAACTAGAACCCCAAACATTGCCAGCAATGACGGACTTGAGCCAGATTTGTGACGCCATTGGGTTGGATTCCAGACGTCAGGGAGGGGCTGTGCATCCAAAATTTCTGGATGGCTTTGCAGTAGCCTTGTTTTGGCATGACTTGTTGTTCTGGTTGCCCGCGCGCGTGGCTCAAGAGAGAAATAGACCTATCATTTTGGACGTAGCTAGAGCTTCAGTGGCTCCCTGTCGTGTCGAAGGCATGACTAGCTTCCCTAGAATGTTGGCCCGATGCATGCTGTTTGCAGCTGCCATGGCCGCATCATTCGATGATCCCCTAGCCCAATGGCTGGACAGCCTGAAATTCTCGCTGCAGGATGTAGCTTGGCAAACAAGCAGTGCCAAGTGCTCTTTTGGCGGGTTCGGTTCAGTGGTTCTGATTGCTGTTTCTACTGGCAGTCCAATGACTCACTTTGATTTTGATTCATTCAGAAAGAACTGTCTTGTTTGCGCTTTATTCACTTGTCATTTGTGCGAAGGGCGACTCAGTTGCGAAGCCCACTGACGCCCACTGCAAGGTAACGCAGGAGAAAGCGGGCATCACATTCAAAGTCTCCAACTTGGTGTGTAGCTTGGCCATTTTTTGCATCAACTTGCAGGCTTCCTGGCTCTTCCTGGTCGTGCTATGCTGCTTGGGGTTCATGTTCTTGGGGCCACTTGACAGGTCAGAATCTCCAGCTTTCAGACATCAAGTCAGCAGTTGAGGAGCAACTTTGGTGCATGACCTGTGAGATCCAATTGACAGTTGGCAGATGTGTCCACCTCTTTCAATGTCCAGGACGTGGGGATGTCCATCACGCTGGAGGGCATCGGGATTGTCTGCAATGGACACTTTGATTATCACGGCTTGGCCATTGTCAGCGGCTCTGGTGATCTTCAAGCTGTGGCCACTGGGCAAATTTCGCAATCCATACCTCAAGGATCCTAAAGGGTTGGCCACAGGGCTGGGGTACCTGGGCTGTTCGGCCCTGGCTCCTCGTGTGGGGGAGAGCATCCAAATCTTTCTCTCAAGTTGCCGTCCAGAACATTGTAACAATTGTAGCATGTTGGGAAGGTGTGATATGCGCCGACATGCCACTGCAGGTGAAAAGCAGCCCAAGCTCCACTGCCACTGTGGCACTGCATGGAACCAACATGGCTCAGAACTTGCCCTGGGCTGTTGAGGTGAGATGACCTCAAACATCCCCAAGGGCCCTGGGTGCCTAGCTGGGGTTCGTGTTCCAAGGGCTCACCCGGGGCTCACCCGGCAGGCTACATCTTGCGATGCCAATTTGGACTTGAAGCTCGCCCTCTCTGGCTCCATCATCTACGATGTCATCAACATCTTCAAGACGCCTGTGTCAGCTTTGATCAAGCATCAGGTGCTGCTTGCGGTCGTCTCAAAATGTGGGACCCAAATCCCATGCTTAATCATAGTTTCATATAGTTTCATAGTATTTCATAGTATTTCATATGGTTCAATTTGTATCAATTTGTTTCGGCCATCAATTTGTTTCGCATTCCCAGTCTGGAGACAACCCCATATCTGCCATAGCCAACCCCACAACGATAGTCGAAAAAAATTGAGCCAGGCCATCGCACAAGCCTGCACGCAGCTGAAGACCATGGCAGCTGGACAGCTGCTCAGCGGTCAACAAATGGATGGCACACTCTAAGGTGATGAAAATCTATCAAAACCTGTGGCTTGGGTTATAGTTCATAATTAATTGATATAATTCTGACCGAAACCAGCTGATACAATATCAACATATATTAACATGTGCCCCGATATTATTGTACTTGCTTTACACATCTTTATACGTACGTATGATGGACCATGTGAGTGGTCATGTATTTTTGTTGCTCCACCGGCCTGGCAGTGGGTGCCTGATCGTGAGGGTATTTTCACACAACCAACCTGTCTTGCAATTCAAAATTTGGATGCGGCTCACGTATGGCTCACGTCATTGCAAAAGGGCTGAATTCTTGGTGGTAAAGTCTACTGAGTATATGCGCATGCAAGGACACGCAGATGCTTCAAAATGCACGGCAATTGAGGCTTTCCCAGAAGCTTGCTGACTTCAACCGTCTGATGTTGCCATCGGATGATGGTGAGTTGTTGCTGAAATCTACCGGGTTAGCTGCCAAGCCGGAGGCGCCCACCAGATCTTATTGGCAGCCTATCAAACATATCAAACATAATCAATTATAAATTATAGATGTGCAATAATGTGCATATGTATTGGGCATACATGGAAAAACTGTATATGTATGTATATGTTACTTTATGTTGAAAGCGAGTTCCATTTTCCATCATGGGCCAGTCACCTTGTGTTCATAAGACACTAGTGTCGGGCTATGTTCAGAGCCGTGTCAGGCTGGAGCTCCGTGGTTCCACGTGGACATGGAGAGCTTTGAAGATTTCGCGGAGGACGTCGCCAACGGCGACCACGGTGACCGCCCAAAAGCCGAAGAAAACGACGCCGGATCGCAGGGAAACCTGTTCCTGGCGGAGCGACGCCTGAAGGTGGAAATAGAGTGGGACAGAGTGGCCATGAGTGGCCGATGGTTCCCAGCTAGGAAGTATTTGATCGATTTTGATAGTATGTAGTAATATGTAGTATTTGTATGAATTTGTGTGTCATTTGTAGTGTCATGCAAAGTAACATAAGGCAATCGTAGGCTGTAGGCAATCCGCCAATTTGATGTCTGGGTTTCACCTTGGAGGCAGTCAGTAAGGATGGCACCGTGGATTGGACCCATGACGAAACTTTGAGTCACTTGGCAAATGTTCTTTGGAGGTGTGTTCCATGTGTTCCAACACAACATCCACAGGAAGCTGTGAAACCTTGAATCTGCATAGGATTGGCATACTGGGGGTGCTTGAAAACCTGCAGTGTCAAGTCGTTTTCCACTTCACTATGCATGCACTTAGCGGATCTTAGCGGCATGAAAGCAAGCACGAATACATTTCCATCCTTTACATCACTTTACTACAGATGCCAGTGTTATAGATTATTTGAGGAGTGTTTGGCCAGTGTTCAGTTGCATTTGATTGTGCCTTCTCACCGGGTTTCACGCGGTGAGTTTGATGTGATGTTGGCCCAAAATGGCCCAAAGTCATAGAAACAGCTCCGGCTTCTCGCACTCAGAATGGATCTCTTGGTTGGTGGATGATGTCATTGGACCCGAGCGTTTGGATCAGGCTGTGAGCAACTTGGCTAGCGTTTTTCAAACATGAAAAACATGGTTCTTGCTTACAGTAGGTACCCATAGATCCCTGGTACAGTATCTCCATGTTGGTCCATGTGTTCGAGATTTTCGGATTTCACCTGTGTTGTGAATATGCCATGTTTGGAGACTAGATTTTGAGCTCATGAAGATGTTCAACAGGGAGTGGGAATGATCAGAGACTCAAAGAATGATCAAAATGAATCAAAATGAAGAAAATAAACAGGTGATGATTCCCCCCTGAGATGAGCTTAGTAACTTTAGTACTTGACTATACTTGACTATACTTGACTCCTGTTTCGGGATGACCATGGCACCCTAAGGTTGGGCAGTGAAGGGCAATGAGACCGTGATCATCCCTGGACCTGCGCCTTGTGCGACATGGGACAGTGCCAGGGACAGTGCCAGTGCTACGGGATGCTACGGGTATCCAATGGAGCATTCAATGGAGAAAATAACTGAAAATAATGGAGATATATGGAGATCAATGGAGCAATTTGCAGCGGATTCGACATGATTCGACCGGCACCGGGGGTCGAGGCCAATCCCCTGATGACAACCACTGTGAAGCAGCCTGACGCAGGCCGCAGTCCGGATCAACTCGTTAAGGCTCCTTTTTGTGCCCAGATTCACCAATAGAAATCAGAGTTGTGAGCTATTTATGAGTATGTAAGGATCATTCAAAATATTTACATGAAATTGTATGGAATTTCACTGTGGATTAGTATGAATGAGTTTATACAGATCACCGCATTAAAATGCAAATGCCTGGCTTCATCGTACAGTTGGAATCCTGTGCGAGAGAGTCACGCCCGCGCCACTGGCAAGGCCTCGAGTTGAGGGTGACCGCCTTTCTGAAGTCCGCCAGCATTGAAGGCCCCCACATTTTACATGACGGATTTTCACTTATGGGTTCCTCACTTGGTTAAGTCGGTTAAGTTGAAGGTCCTATAAGAATTTTATAAGACTGGTACGTAGTACATACTGGTACTTATGGGCTTATGACATCAGTTATCATCAGTTTAATGGAGTCCTAGGTATATGGTAATCGCATTAATTGTAATCTGGATCATTGTCTCAAGTTGCGTCCAGGCGCAGATGGGATGTCTGACTTCTCTCCGGTTGCGGCAGTAGGGCCCAACGACCTGCGTTTCAAGGTGCAGCTGCCTTTCCTGGCCCTATCATATGTTTTGAAGTGAAGTTCGCCCGATGGTAAACACTTGGTTTGCTTTCACAGTGTTTGCTGAGGAAAGTCTAGATTCTTAAGACTTTAGGAAGACTCCCTTTGTTTCAAAAGCTTCTGCAGGTCAGCTGGGGCACTGCAAAACGTCCAGCCTTCGGTTTGGGTGTGGACGTCAAGGTTCAGGCTGGAAACACAGACCTCTTGGATTCGGTGCTCATTCTGCTGAGAGGATGTAGAATCTAGAAGCATCAGCACAGTTTGGACAAGGTGATATGCAAGTCAGGGCAGTTACGGAAGAAACAATGAGGATTAATTATTGATTGACTATTGGAGATTGTAGTCGCATGTGAATCTGCCATACTGACATATACTGTTAAACATACTGGAAGCAGGCATTCTTGATCATTGCCATGATTTGTCATCATGCTCAGCTCCTTCTGCAAGATTGAGATGCCCAACTTCAACGGCTCAGAACGCCTGGCTACCAATGGCTACCAGGGATTTTGATCGACAGATCCCAACAGTAGCAGTACATAGCCATGCCATCACCGCAGTTGGGAGGTGGAGGCTGTGGACTTGTCGAGCGGGAAGTCCCAAGCCGCCATGGAGCAAGAGATGAGTCTGCACTTGGCAGTGCTTTCGCCGTCCTTGGACGCTTGGACATTTTGGACCTTTTGGGACCAACATGGACCAACGACATAGCGGAGACGGCTACAAAAAATGCTACAAAAAGGCGAAACAGTTCTGTGATGTCCTGTGATGATAGTGGCCTTGAATGATGTTGCCGTTGTCACCGCTTCACCCAGGAAGTCCAGGGAGAAGTGCAAGTCTTGGCCAGGGAATGGCCAGGAAGCTTGGCAGGTGTCAAGTTGGGAGAGGTGGGGATTGTGTTTTCTGGTGGTGAAATGTGGTGAAAATATAAGTTCCATTGCGATCCGTACTGGTTGAATTTTCATGTCGGTGGGATGTTTTTGGATCATGACAGGTATCTAGCAGTCTCATGCAGTCTCATGGTTATGAGACAGAATCAGCTGATGTTGTAGCTGTCGAGGTACCCTTGAAACGCAATGAAAAACATAGCGGCCAGAGAATGTCCTGAGACTGTCTCTCCATCGAGCTGTTCCAGCAATCGCGCCTAGAATGCCCCAGGGGGTCCAAACCTCTGGCAGATGGTTTTAAGATGTACAACAATAATATACAATAATCATTTATGATTTATGACGTATGCACTATATTATTATAAATATGTGCATGCGACCAGAAGTGAGATAAACATAGATTAACATTGATCAACTTATATAAATTCGCATGTGCATGCATCTCCCTCCCTCACTGCAGGAATGGAATTTCAAGCTTCACCAAACAGAAGCACTCAGGAACCCGAAGCCTTGCACAGCTGATGGTGGCACCCAAGCAATGTCTCACCAGCATGTTGAAGCAAGCTCCACTGCTCAAGTCTGTGCAGATGAAGTCCCTTGGCGCATTTTTGAGACGGCAAACTTGGACGTTTTGAAGGTGGATCCATGCCAATCCATACCAATCCGTATATGTTGGGAGATTCTCATAGATTATCTATATTTGATTCAAGATGATTCAAGTAATCAACTTAAGTTCATACCTTAGGCAAAAGAGTCAGAAACACATGGCAATATACATAATATACACAGTTGTGCCATGTCTTCACACTTTACACATCTTTACACACATATTTGTCTCCATATGCACACGCACACAGCCACACATACCTCTTGCAATGATGGTCGTTTGGGTGGCCAAGGTTCCAGCAACTGGCCGCTCCGTTGAGCTTTGTCACCCGCACCCAGGGTGCCTTGGAGAATGCCTTGGCCAACTTGCTGAACAACGGCGTAGGGCTCTTCAATCAGGCACGCAATTGACATATTTTTCTGCCAGCAGTGCAGAAGTTAGTAATAGTTAGTATGAATTGCGGTGCTGTGGTGTTCATTTTATTAAAAAATAATAGGCGGACATTATGTAGTGATTGCGCGAGTGCATATCTTATATGTATATACATAATCCTTGTTGCAATTTCCTCTACAGAATCGAGGGTGTTGGCACCCCAAAAACCTTCGATTCTGTAGAGCCCTCCTGCACCCCTACTTTGCTACAAAATCAAAGGCCATGGGCTGGTAAGCCCCCAAAAATCGTCAATTTTGGACATATTTGGACTATATATTAGTAGGTCCATGATTCTGTAGACAGGGGCCCCAACAGTCAGCCGGGAGTGCACAAAACCTTACTTTTTGGGCATGCAACTGATTTTGTAGAGATCAGGCTTGTGACACCCTAAGGTCTTTGATTTTCCAGTAAAGCATGCCCCTTAATGTCATATCTTCAGATCTTGATTCTGTAGTGGTTTTGAGATAGTAAGAGGGAATGAATTTGATTCTGTAAAGGATAGTTCCCCTGAAACCATCTGAAACCCTTTTTGCCCAACATGTATGGGCCTTTGATTTTGTAAAGAGAAATCAGATGTAGAATATTGTAGAATTCAGGTTCTTGATTCTGTAGTAATATCATTTCCATAAGACCATGTTTCTTTGGATCCATCAGATTTTGATTCTGTAGTGGTGAGAGATGGTGAGAGGGAATAACCTTGGACTGACTTGTGAAACTTGTAAACAAACTCATGCTACAAAATCAAAGACAGGCATTTGGGACTTTGGATGGGGCTTGTAACTTGTAAGTGCATTCATGATACAAAATCAAAGACAGGATAGACAGGCACTTTGGGACTTTGGATGGGGCTTGTAAAACTTGTAAAATTTCATGCTACAAAATCAAAGACAGGCACTTTGGACTTTTGATGGGACTTGTAAAACTTGTAAAAAATCATGCTACAAAATCAAAGACAAACAAAAAATCTCTACAGAATCGACTCTAACCAAAATCTCTACAGAATCATCCTGGAGGTTTTTACTAAAAACACACACCATATGTTTACTTGATACTTTCTCATGTGAGGTTATTGATTTTGTAGAAAAGATGAATTTGCCTTGTCAGATTATTTTTTTGTGGAAGGTTCTTGATTTTGTAGAAACTAACATCCTAGTCTGGAGAGCAGAGGTTGATTTAGTAAAGAATTTTTTGCACCTGACCTAGGGGCCCTCTACTGGATCGAGGGGTCCAGCACCTCCCCCCTAATTGCAAGGGGGATTATATATATATATATTATAAGTAGAAATATTACGACCCCTATACCACCACTGTATATACTAGTGTTAGTTCACTCCTTACTGTAGCTATTTTACCAACACTCTAATAGATTGTACAGTCATCTCAATCGTAACGCAACCTTCAACTAGATGCGTTAGTTGTAGGTGTAGCCATGTAAATAGGATAGGAATTGACCCCCACCTTTTAATCCAGC
>Ga0126342_10012433_pt1 | contig 15181 bp, 10 predicted proteins | sample Cyp1metagenome_FD_92528 | JGI IMG/M metagenome (GOLD analysis project Ga0126342, IMG submission 92528) | Coral microbial communities from Lord Howe Island, Old Settlement Bay, Australia - Cyphastrea 1 metagenome | ecosystem: Host-associated > Invertebrates > Cnidaria > Coral ...
GCAATTAGAGATAGGAACTAAGGAAGTTAATTTCAAGCTCTTTTCCTAACTCATGTAGTCTGCTCTATCATGGCGTTCCCTGCTTTTGAAGTTCGCATGATGCGTGACTTGAGGCTCTTTGTGCATGTTAGGAAAAAACATGAGATAGGACCTAGAGGCGTACGTGACTCCTATCACATCCCTGCTGGAACCATTAAAAAAATATAACTTGAGCCTCGGCAGCACAAGAGTTAGGAACCCACCCCAGGGATAACCCAACTGTCTGGAACAGCTAAATCCTAACTCACCAGGACCTAGTATATATATATATATGTCTAGTCTACAAATAGCTTGGGGATATTGACAAAATTGGTGAAAACCATCAGGCCCCGGCCTCTTGCCCGGCCTCTTGCCTAGTACCCGCTGCTCTGAAAATAGGTTCAAATGAACCCCATGTGAACTTACATATATTGATATATTCATATATATATATATATATATGTATATATCAATATGTATATATATATATTTATTTATAGTATATATATATGTATATATATATATATATATATCAATATGTATATATGTATATATTTATAATATATATATATATGTATAATATATATATATTATATCTATATATTAATATTATATATATACACATAAACACCATATGTTCAAAATCCACGTCTAAACTCATGGTGCTGACCTGGCCACATGGCCACAGCTCCCCCACTCCGCCCAGTCTCTCTCAGGCAAAGAATTGAAGACCTCCTCAACGAGCGGATTCCACATCTTTCTGTCCCTTGAAATCATCCTAAGGCTGGCGAATCAACCTAGAAAGGTGGTGATGTTAAACCCTCCAAAAAACTTGAGGCAAATGGGCTTCATCCCAGGTAGAGATGGAAAAGAGACTAATTAAATCTAATTAATATATACGTATACTGTACTTATACGATATCTAAGTGCCGCAAGCAAACACCTATTATCATTCAAGCAGTTCCAAGTTTAATTGGCCTTGGCCAAAACCTAGCTGCGATAGAAAATGACGAGGAAGGACCAAATCTTACAGAACCACAGAACCAACACAGCGATAGCTTTTGGGTCAAAATTCTACAGAAGGAACGCATGTCATGCACGTTCATTCAATATACCCTTAGTTGGCATGAACGCTCCAGAACTTGCTGGCATTTTCTCATTCCCAGTTTTGACCAACCCCCCCACACAACTTTACGCATGAGTCAAAATAGCATCCATCGGTTACTGCCTTCAAAATGGTTATGTGCACCACTTACTTGTTATTGTGTATATCTGCATATGTATATATATATGGCACTGGCACTTGCTCCAAAGTTCTTGAACCCCAATTCCCTTTTTGTTTCTAACAAAGGATTCTATATATGCCAACATGGTATGTGGCTTATGGCCATCCACTCCACATTGGTATTTGAATCTTTCTTGATGGATTCATGACCAGCCGATTTTCTGGTAAAGTAACCCATCCCTTTTCTGGGAGAGGAACCCATGTTTCTACCATGGTACAATTTGGAAATGGGGTACCCCTAAATCCATTGATCCATCAACAGTAATTATCCAATGTGGGGGATATCATGTCATTTTTAGACAGACCCATGCTATGATTCTGTTTGCTTAGTTTTCATGAAATCCGAAAAAAATCCTCCTACATCCCCTATTGTTTATTGTTAAACCCATTTTTTTTGCAACATGCCCCAACTGTGATATGGTTCCATGCGCTTCTTTCAGCGCCAAGGAACTCATCCAACAACTCTGTTTCCAAGGAGCGCGCAACCTGCCAAGGGAAATTACGAACGTGGCAGTGGGGATATTCTTGTGTGACTATACCAAGTGTGAAATCATATGGATTCATATAGTGTATCTATTCTATATACCAACACTATGTAGTATGTACATGTTGCGTAGGATCTTAGAACTATTAATTCCATGTATCTATGGGTGTGCCTGAAAGTGCCGGCGTACTTTCCAAAAAACATTGACAATTTGGCCATTACATGTGGAATAAGATGATTAACGAGTGGATTCGAGAACCATAAAGTTCAAATTAAATTTGACACTTTGTGGACAAATCACATGCACACATCTTGCTGGAAATTGGCCGCATGGCAGTCGAGAGCATTGCGGCACAACAAACAGGATAGCAAAAAAAAGTAAGAAGGACAGGCTCTGAAAACCTGTGAGAAACTAATTAGTCCTCAAAACAATGCCTTGCAACATCTAGCTCTAGCAGCTTTGCTACCTCAAGCCAAGTCAATCACTGGCATCAGTTCATCCAGGACCTAGAAAAACTTCCCATCAGCACTGGCATCAGCACCTCCATTCGGATGTTGCAACTCTCTTGAAGCGCAATGATCATCTCAGGAATATTCCTGCGAAAACTGGATCCGGGATCTCCCATCATCCCACGAACATCAGACTCCAACTCAGTACCCTCTGGTAAACAAAGAACTCATGGGAAAATCACCATTTTTAATGGCTAACTCATGGTAAATCAACAATTTCGATGGCCATTCTCAATAGCTATGTCAAATTACCAGAGGCTAATATCTACAACTGAGAGTTCATGCGCATGAATTCATTGTCATCCTCGGCTGAGTGACTGAAAATGGGGTACATGCCCAAAACTGGCACTCTCATGGGCGTGTGACATGTGAAAGCCTCAAGTACTGAGGCGGAGCCAAATCTGATTGATCTCGGGTTTTGATGGATTAGGTCTGAAATCTCACACACTGGATATAATCAAATCCCATCTATTCACACGATCAATTCCATCCATCATGCAATTTGGCGACCTCTCCTCTTGCCGTTCACGCCTTGGGATTTGATCTGCACCATAGGCAAGGTTCTCGTGAATGGTTTTGAAGGTTTATATTTAAAAACATAATAAACATGGAACTGAAGAATGAACTCTTATTGGACAAGGCGGCGACGAAGTGGGTTTATAGTTCTGGACTCTTGCCCCTCTAAATTCGATATTGAATTGTAAATCGCGAAATCTCCAAGAAAGAGACACGCAAAAAATCCACCCATCTCAGCGTAAGTAGGTCAATTTGTTGCAAACGTTTGGATAGATTCATTTGAGGATTAACATTCCAGAAACAAATGAACACACAAGCGGTAGGCAGAATATCCAGAATGCGCCGACAGGCTACTCCACAGTTTCTGATCTGAGTTTTAGCATCAACAAATTGTGAGGCGAACGATGACAAATCTCAACATCAGTTCTATCCCAGCATGTGGTGAATTTCCACAGATTAACCAATTTTACTGGTGATATCCCATGTTTACCAGTTAAAATCACCAGAACATCACCCTGTCCGACTGAAATCTGCATCGCTCCAAAGCACTTATCACATGAGAACCGTATACCACTTGGCGAGTCGGGTGCTCTCGGTTCCAGGTGTCCATCGGCGTATCCTCCCAAACACGTGTGACCTCAAGGACCAGCTTGAGCGAGCTGGGCATCTATCCTGAATTTCATTGCATATATATATATATGTATCATATATAAATATGGCACGGGTATATATATATATATTAATTACAAATGGAAAAAAACAATCTAGATCAATCTAGAATATGTATGTATGTATGTATATATGTATATATATATATGGAACACCCAGTTAAATATATATATATATACATACATACAATTATATACATAATGCATACATACAAATATAATCAAATAGATATATAGAAAACCAATTGCAATGGCAATAGATATGAAGATCCACAATTTCCCCAATACATTTGAGGGTTTGGTGGACAGCGTGGGGCACTGGAGGAAGTATCAGTCATCCACCATTACTAGGGATTCCGTTTGAATTGGCATTTTGAACTCCCAATTAATGGAGTGGTGACCACCTCCTTTTGTACGTACAAGTCAATGAGTTTCTATGAGTTGCTTGATGCTACAGTTGCTACAGTATTAGATGATATGAGGTGTCTGTCACCAGATCTCACCAGCCTAAGTCAACATGGAATCCCACTTAACTACTGGAAACACGATGTCGGTATTCCATCCCGAAATTCTTGGTTCACCCATTTCTAGTGGTAAAAATTCCAGTATCATCCTTGATTCAACGGACTCAGTGAAGTATATAACATTATTTCATATTATTTCTATCATTTTCTATCCATCTGTGACTCCCATCTTAGGATTCCGCTAAGATTTTCCATATTTTCACGGATCCCACATCCACGGATCCCCCCTTACTCGCGAGGTCACAAGGAGAACCTCGTCGTTGTATCGGATACTGAAACCACTTGGGGTCTGTTGAGGCCTTGGCCGGCCCAGGACAGTTTTCAGGCCCATGCTGCGTGAGAAACATATAAAGTGGGGGAAAATGGGCTGGAAGCGAGAAACCAATTCAAATTTGGGATTGAAGTATGAAAGGATTAGATTGGGGTACCCAATAGGATGAAACATGGAACATCAAAATAAATTAACTCTGTTTGAAACCGCTCACTAAACAACTCCGGACTTCTTGGGAGATATTTCTTCCTTGTGTCTTTTTGTTTAAAGCCAACCTGTGATGGTTTCCGCCCATTTTTCTGTACCCTTTGGTTTAACGAGCATAAAGATGGAACATCCACTTTTGCAGATTGCGGATCAGCTAGCCTGAAAATCACTGGAGAGTATCGTTCCGCAAGGAATTTGGGGCTCAGACTCAGCAATATCGAGTCTACGATGCATGAATTATCCAACCGCACACGGCATCTACTGTGAGCTGATCCGGCCATGCTTACGTTCAACTGAACCATCAAAGTGAACGAGATGTAACGGACCCCAAACTGCGAAGATCTTTTTTTTTCTCCCAGTGATCGCCCAGGCACTTGCTGAGAGTAACAAGAAAGCTACTGCCCTGGCCCATCATGCTGGCCTGCGGCAAGCGAACCATGGGCTATGAGCCAACCAACCAACGACCCTTGGGGCTCGTTGCTACGTGGCTGTCATTTAATGCCATTCTATGGGGAAACAAAGAATCTATTGGAACAATTTTGAACCTTCAAATCATGATCCAAGCACGGGACAAGCACACCATGTTCCATCTCCAAATGTCGGCTGTCAAGCACTTTCTCTGCCACTCAGTATGCTCCGTTCACTTTGGGGTCATCTCAACTATGGATCTCGCTGAATTGCACTAGAATTAAGTGAGTTTTGGGATGTTTTTTTTTACCAATTGACTCAAACAGATGGACAACCACAAAGATCATTGCAGTATATACTTTGGCAGGACCACTTTAACCATTTTCAACTTGTTGCTTTTTCATCCTTTCTCCCCTACTTACCATCTGCGTTCTTCACATCAGTTCATCACAAATCTTGGAAGAATCTAACAACCCATACGGCGCCCCTTGGATTCCCCGCAAAGTTCAAGCAGGCCGCAGGTGCCATGGTGCAGAATCACAGGGATAGTGGTAGGGTCAGAACATATAAAAATATCCTGTCGACACATTTCGAACCCAAGGGCAGCAACGACATCAATACGGACACTCTTCTTTTTTGGAAGTCTAAGAAGCGTTTTCAATACGGAATAGTACGGACGCTGCGTCCAAGCTTGTGAGTGCAATGCGCACCATGACTCAATCCAATTCCCGACGTCATTTCCATGCTTCGCGTGGTAACGAATCCTTCTTAGTGCCGAGACTCTGTGTTTTTGCAATGGATTGGTCCTCTCAACACCCAACGAAAAGTCACTGGTTTACCCTCTTGTAATTTGACATAGCTATTGAACATGGCCATAGAAATAGTTGATTTAGCCATCATGGTGATTTTCCCATCAGTTTTTTGTATGTTTACCAGAGGGTATTGGGGAACTGACCAAGTCCCTCAGCTTTTCACCCGCTCAGCATGGACGGAACAGCGGAGAACTGAGTGGTTGGAAGCCGTCCCAAGGTATGGCATGATTTGATCATTTTTGAAAAAATATACAAATAAGGAAATATAGGTGTGGTATTAGATTACATGATATTATTATAGCTTAGCTAAGATAGACATATTATATTGTATATTGTTTTATATTGTCTTAACTTGTACTATTCTACTGTATTGCATTGTATTATGCTGAGGTGTAAATCTATTGTATAAATACTCTTATATAAATATTGTCATATATCCCATAGGATCCATGGTGCTGGTATATATGCTAACATAAAGGGGGTATATTGATGGGATCCATGTTACCATATATAGCAGCACCATGGATCCTATGGGTATTGTCAATTGGGTTCATCATTCCAGGGAGGGTTTATTTCGTACGATCATTGAAACCCCGAGCTCATCATGTCTCGGAGAATTCTCCGAGATGGTCTCTGCACTGACCGACCCTCTAGATGAAACGGGTCAAAATGTAGGGCCACAAAAAAAAGTATATAGATTGAATATATATATATATATATATTATGTATTATATATATACGATATATATCTTGTATTAGCCATCCAATATTTCAGGGCTAGCGGCTAGCGGCGAGCCATTTTTGACCCAAAGCCATGGGGCCCCATCTGCGGCCGGATCCAGCGTTCCGCGGGAATCTCTCAGCACCTGGCCGGATCGAGGTCCCGGAAGATGCACAAAATTTCTGCCCCAGGCGACAGTTTGACCAGTTGAAATGGAACCATAACTATATAACTCTTAACTTATAAGTATATTATATATATAATTATGTAATTATATGTAATCATATATAATTAAATATAACTATATATACATATTACTATATCATATTATATATGTACTTATATATAATTATATATATATTGTATGTATGATAATAGATTATACTCCCAGAATCTCCCAAAGATGCGATGGTTGGTCGCAAAAATGATCACATCCAGCTTTGAAGGTCTGAAATAACAAATAGCTGCTTCTCAGAAAACATGTTGCTTGGTCTCAGGATCACCTAGAGGATCCCAAAGGTGCAAATTTCATTGAACCAAGATGGATTTCCTTCGAACAGAGGCCACGCAAAAACTTCAAAGATCACTAGACATGGCCGAAAAAGTCATCAGTTTCTTCACGTCAACAAACTTCTGATTGGATCCAATTGGAAGGTTTCACAGTTGCACCAGCTGGCAACTGCAGCAGCCCGAACTTTTTCCATCTCCACGCAGCTGCGATTGCTTGCCGCATCACGGCGCGAGCCGGGAGATGTGTTCGACATCTCCAGTCATTGCTGCGTTGCCGTACCTTCCCATGTTTGATGGAAACGCAATGCCAGCAACCTCCGCACAGCCGGAAACCCCGTGGACGGTGACATCGATCGGTTTCTCGCCGGTGCTGTCTCCAATTCAAAAATCGTCACCGCACAAAGTTGCTATACGAAATTCACCATCAAAGACCACACAGACCCCGAGAAATTGGAGACATTGCAACCAGCAAGTCTGTCCTTTAATGGTGACTTCGGCATTTAAAGGCGTGTCACACGGGTGCAATCAATGGCCACAACGGCCCTCGTTTGTTCCAAATGACAACATCTCAAGGCCATTGCTTGGTGAACAGGTTGAGCTGCAAGCGGCACGCTGCAGATTATTCGGCGTTTTACCTCATCAAAGTGGGGATGGATCAAAAACTAGTTGCCATATTTGGGGGGATTAAATTTCATCTGCCAGCTATTTTGGCGTTCACCAGGGTACTGTTTGGTTTTGACCCATACCATACCCAAGTGATCATCTGCCGTTTGAATAACACCCCACATGCTTCTCTTGAGCTCCACAAAGAAGGGTGACCTATGCATATGGCATCCCCAATACTGTCTTAGTACATGGAGATGGGTCAATACTGCAATGTCCACACAAGTAGATCCAAGTAGATCCAAGTATCATCAAGTATCTATATGAGAACTGCTGCCTAGGGCTGTTTTGCAAACGGGATCAGCTGATTGAACGCTGCCTATTCCGAGAATTGACTCAATTTTTACAGTATTTTACTCACATTAAGACGTGCTCCAAGTGCACAACCTGTAAAGCATTTTGAAATCACCAACCTATTTGGCCTTTTAGATCAGTCTTCTATCCATAAACATTACATTGCTTGCTCTCTCATGTTCGGTTTCAATAGGTGCCAGGATTTATCATGGAGTAGCCCTGTCCTTTTGGAAGGTGGAAGGATGACTGTTGGAAACAGAAACATGCTTCAACCTCTTCACCCAGCCTGTGCTGTCGCAAGGCTTTTCTCAGCATTAGGCCCCACACTTGTTGGCTCGCGGTACCCAGAAACCTACTTCTTCAGAAAATGTCAACGTTTCAAGCTCTGAACCTCACCAGGTTTTTAAGTACCTGCGAGTTCCAAGTGTTCATCGACATTGAAACGCGGCAGCTTATTGGCCACGAATGGCCGGAAGATGGGCATCAACCCACATCGTTTCTGTGGGTGCAAAGCAAGGTGCTGTGCTCTGCATTGCTCTGCACGGGGATCCAAGTGTTCCATCATCCAGTGATCCTGGGTTTATTAACCCAACTTGAACTTGGGGGGCCTTCCTGCAGCTACGCAAACAAACAAGTGTATAAATATACTGTATATATATAATATTATAGAGAATCATGATTTTCCCAGAGTTCTCACACTTTAAATAGGATAATCATCAATGCACATGATCTATCTTTTTTTTGTCCATGGTCATTGAAGCATTCAGGGGTCGGTCAAGTGACTAGGCTTCATAAATGATGGTTTCCTAAGTCATGCCCGGTACCCTTAAAATCATCCAAGATTGGTTACTATCAATGAGAACACCAAAGGTTTGGGGCGTGGGGTACCCAATGGTACCCATAATTTAGGACACCTCCATTTGCATGTGAGAATAAATGTCTGTTGGGCCTTAGGCCACATCAACAGCAAGCACAGCAACTCATTTGCTTCTGATCAGGCACGAATTCCAGGAATGATTAGGGCATGCATCTGTTCAACCCTAGCGACAGCGAAGGGTATCTTTAAAGGTACCCTAGCGACAGCGGGATACACCACGTTCCGCCGAGGCTGAATATCATATTACAGTTCATCTCAGTTCTAAAGGGTTCAGACAGAGAATTCATCCAATAGAAACAAGCATTCTGGAACTCCATCAGTTCTATACTTTGTCCAAAACAACAACTTTAGACGAAAAACATCCATCAATAACCAATTTCATCATAAATCACACATCATTTGAACATATTTTATCCATCAATAAACAAATATCACAATAAACTATATATATATATAATTATATAATTATACATAAAACAATCTTCTCCTTGAAGGCTATGGACAACGCCGAGCGAGGGCTCAGCTAATCATCCATCGAAGCAGCGAAGCAGGTAGGATCTGGATCTCCGACTTCGAGGTCTCCTGCGCTGCTGGATTTCCAGACCTGGAGGGTGGAGGATCAGTAATGGAAAATGGCCCATAGAAATAGTGATCCTAACCCAGTATATCCAGTATTGTAGGATCAGTATTGGTTGTTCCTGGCCAATAGGTATAATACCTACCCATAGAGGTAATGACGTTTACAGTGTGCGAACTGGAAAATGGATGAAAATGGCCCATAGAAATAGTTGATTTACTTATTAAAAATGGTGATTTTCCATAGTTATGTTAGTTTACCAGGGGCTAGATTTACCTTCCGGAAACATGTCCAAAAGCCGGATGTTCATGGGCGTCAGTATTCTCGGCTAATCTCGGATAAAATAGTTTCTCTGATCTAAAATGTTTCCGGGTATGGTTTCTTCGGGTTGGCTGAAACAGGGTACCCCATATATATAATATATATATAATATATATATAATATTATATTATATATATATTTAATATTATATTATATATATGGTTGATCATTATTTGTCCTTTAATGTTGTCGTTGCTCTGAATATGCCATTATGTTCCGTAAACCATGCCGATCTTGTTGGATATATCTTATCACCAAATTTCATGACCAAAACTTCTAATTTCCACCATTCATCTGGCCATGTATGGCCATTATGCAAACCACCATTAAACCCTGGAAAACCCCACACATTTCCACTGTGAAATCACTGATCCATCCACCATCTTCGGTGAAATCCCATAAAATCAGCCCTCAAAAAAGGCTGCCGACTCCGTGACTCCCATGAAATAGCATATATTAACCATATATTAACCATATATTAACCATATATTAACCATATATTAACCATATATTTCTTGCTGAAAACCATACCATTTTCCCATCATTCGACCAAAAAAACGCCAGGTCTCCTGAGCACAGGGCCGAAAGCTTCTTGACTTTGGCGTACGAAGGCCGTGGACGAACTTCATGTGCACTTCCCTCCTAAAAATCCAGTCGACATGAATCATCATGAATCCGAATCCATGGAATAAAATAGAATATGAATGATAGAATAGTATGTCCTCATATGTCCTCCATATTATTCCGTACAGTTTTCAATGGCAATTTTGGGGAGATGATAAACAGACATGTCAACTTGAAGAAGGAAATGGCCAAGCTATGTGACGAAGATGTTTATCCTGCAGGTGCGTTGCACATCACGGGAGGATTCGGGATTGTTGGCGAACCCAAATCCATGATGGCGCTCGTAAGGCGTCACGACATGACAAACATACTGTCTGTCGTTCTGTCTGTCCAAGTCAAGCCAAATCCACTAGGCTCCCAACGCATAGGAACTTGGAAATCCATGATGACACTGTTCGCAGCTAAATGTGTACCCACCGCTCTCACCGCAGTGGCCGCACTTTCCGTAGTAGTCGACCTCCAGTTGCGTTCAAAAACAGAGGGATTAAGAATTATCAATTGTGTTTAATATCATCAATTTATTAAACATGTTATATCAATTACTAGTTCAACCATCAATTCTGTTATTTAATGTGTTTCAAATCATGGATGCTCCATAGAATTGTTGGGATTCTTTGGCACACCAAAAAATCCTCCCATGAACAAGGATTTGAACTTAATATAATAAATTCAAATCATTGATTTCCCATTCCCAATATATATATATATATCGACATATTCGAGATATAGAACAACAATTTGACAATACTATAACTCAATCTTCCCATAAACATCCATAATATCATAATTAAACAACATATATCTTGATGGTTCTTGATTCAAGTCTTTCGCCAAAGCTCCGGTTCAACGTCCCACAATTTGGCACTGGGACAGCCCCACGGAACCGGAGATGCCACAGAGACTGCAGGAGATCGCTGGTCCGATCACGCGGAGTCCCACAAACCTGGGAATTTCCAGGGGAATTCAGCAAGGCCCAATGGATTTATGTTTTAAGATGTGAAATTTTGGGGAAAATTGATGAACATTGGTGGATTTAAGACAATTTCATCCGATTTCAGATGTTTTAAGATGTGAAATTTTGGGGACAATTTTAATGAACATTAAGGTGGTTTTAAGATGATAATTTCATCCGAATTCAGATATTTAAAGATGTTATATGAATGGGAAAATTGGGATGCTCATTTAAGGGACATCACTGTACATTGAGGTTTCCTAAAATGGGGGTACCCCTAAATCATAAATTTTCATAGCATTTTCCATCACAAAAACCATCCATTTTTGGGGATCCCCAATTGATGGAGCTTCCCCACTTCTTTTTCAGCTCCTCTGCTCAGCCCAGGAACCCTTCCTTTTCCAGGATGTCGCTGCCAAAGACATCCCCTGCCACCTCATGGTCCTACCAGGCGGCCGTTTTTGGCGATTGACTGATAGGGAAGCCCCTAAAAACATAGTTTGCCCCATCAACAAATCGGGATTAGATGTGAATCATCGGATCATCAAACAGGCCCCGAACTAAATGGACATTGCAATGGGAAAAACTTACAATCCCACATGGTGCTAAAGATGGAGGGTGTACCCCATTCGTGTTGGTTGGTAATAGTTGGGATAGTTGATTGATGGGTAATACGGGTTGCTTAATGGTTGGTTAATGGATTAGTTTTGAGCTATGATCTTGAGAAGTTCAGTGACAAATACAGGTGCAATCCCAAGCGCTACGAACCCAAGTGTAGTCAAAGTACATATGTAATGTGATGCATCATAGATTTACAATCCATCATATCTATATATATATAATGTATATTGATACGTATATATTGGGGATCTTGTTTGCTACCCCATTTCATGTTTGTTTGAATCCATACCCTCCAGTTGATTTAAGGTCCATGTATAGATGTTTTTCCTGGGAAAACCATGGTTCTTTTCCATAGCGTTTTGTTAGTTTTCTGTCCAATTATATCCCAATACATATCCCCATATGAAGAGTTGGCCCATATCCCCGCCACAACTTCCCAACTTAAATCCCCATATCATTTATATTCCATAAAATATCCTGATTATTTATGATTGGCAACATCTCATACTATCCCATCGTATTTCAAATAAACAAAAAAACACAGTTGGTTTATGCTTCTACTCCCATAGCTTTGTTGGTCACACAAAAAAAACATGGATCTACAAGGACTATGTGAAGGCACATAACCAAAAATACACATTGTAATGGTTGGTTATCCCAAAATTATGGTTATTACTTACCCTTCCGACAATTCAACATAGCTATGGAAATTCACAATGTACAATAATAAATGATTTGGGAAATCATCCAACTATATAAATGGGCCATCTATACCGTGGCTATGTTAAATTACCGGAGGGTAGATATTGCCGAGTATCATGTATGATAACCGTAAAATACATCATTGTTTTTGGTCATTGTTTGATGGTTGTCCCCCAAAATGGGAGCTATAATCAATTCACGATTACCATACATGGGTTATATCCCATTGTATCCCCAACAATGTCCCCACAAAATGCCTGATTTCGTGTTTCTACTCCCTCCACATTCTTGGTGATATACCCTCCAGTAAACTAACATACCTATGGCCTCTGGAACATGGACCATTTATAGGTGATATATGTTTCCTTTTTTTCCTTTTCTATAGTTATCTTACTTCACCAGAGGGATAATGTTGTATGGTAACTTTCCGATACATACCTATGTTTCCTATTATGTTTCATAGTCATGTGCCTTTACATGTGATATGAAACATAGGTATGTATAGGAAACATTATAAATATCACCAATAAAACAAAAAATCGGAAACATCATACCACCTAGAAAACACTCTATCATCTATCTATCTATCTATATATATATATCACCTATTGTTTCACAGAGCAACCCCCAAAACAATCCCAACACATGGGCCCTAGAGCCCCCGATGGCACCTCCAGAATCCGATCGCCCAAGGTCAGCTGCTGAAGCTGAGGCTTTACCGAGAAACTTCGAGCGATAGCGGTCCTGGCTGGGGGAAATGCCGATTTGGGATTTCATCAACTTATTGTAGTATATTAATGATAAGAATTTATTGTCCCAATTTCAATATATTAATGATTTATAAGTCATAGACAATATATATATATAGTTATATATATATATATAGTATATTAATGATTAATGTATCTATTAATGACTAATGTATATATCAATGTCTAACAATAATAGTATTTAATGTGCATTTCCACAAATACCGGATATACATACAGCATACATCTGGAATGTAATGCAATGCAATGCGACGCAATGCAATGCGATGCAATGTAATGAAATACAATGAATTTAATGTCATGTATGTGTGAATGCATGTGTGTATGTCTACACGTACATATGTACATGCACATGCACATGATAGGTTACATGTATATACTGTATACTATTATATACCGTGTAAATATGTATGCATACACATTATTCACACGCACACACACACACACTCACACATACATCTACCTTTATATATGTTTGTAGTTTGTACTGTATTATAATGTATTATACATCAGCCATGACCTTCAAAACCAATGTACTTACCTATCCCCAGCAGCTGAGCTCAGCATCAAATCAGGAACCCATCAGTATCCGTGTGCCACCAGTATCCTGTGTGGATCATAACCCAAAGTCTTGTCGAAACATCAGTTGATATCATTTGAGTATGATCAGTGTGATCAAAATCGGGTACCCCAAAGAAATTACCTGCTTCATAATTCTTCATACCAACAATGACCAAGCCATCTGTGCTCCTATCGCCACTTCTTGGGGATTTTTGGAAATTTTGGGGTTTGAATTTGAGAAAGAAACAGCCAATGCGGCCGGGAGTCTTGAGGTCTGATACTGACTCGCTGGCACCAACCTGCGAATCACTGGTCACATCGACAGCAGGAATCGCTGGCGCTTGAAAGCAACCCCTCAGAATTGTCCGCCAGTTGGATGTGATCACTCATCACCCCAACTACGGATGTAACATGACACTTTCATAGACTGTCTACAAATTGGAAACAGAGATAAACAGAGCATAGAAAATACAGGCGTCTTGATGCCAACATCCCCACCTCGAACGTTTGCACGTGCAACTGATCCAGACACTTCACCCTGACCTTGGCGACTGAGGTTACCCTCCCATCGCCGCGCCACGGCACCACGGCAGCACGGTGCCATGGGACCACTCCACTGGGTTCCGGGCTAAAAGTGCCCATTCATCGTCGAATCCTGGTTGAGTGGCACATGCCTAGTGCCTATAGATGCACGTGTCACATAGTGGCACCATTGCGAAGCCTGAAGCAAATGGATGTCCAAGAATTAGATGCCACTGACAACCCAGTGGTATAGCATCATTTTACCTCTTAACGGTCTTAACGTTTCCGTTTTGGGTTATAAGTACCCCATCTGAAGACCAATCCATGTTGACAATATCCACATTTTTGAACGCCCATGTCCTGTTTCTTCACGTGCCATTTGCCGTTCAGCGCTTGGAATCTGGCGGCTATGACAATAATTAGTTGCAAAGGCTTGGAATGATTCCCCTGTTGGTATCAACCTGCACAAATTTATCTATTCTTGGGTTGAATCATGGATGATCTGGGTATGATCAAATGAAAGCATCTCAACCGTCACCAAGTGAAACATCTTTTGAGGTTCCAACACCAGCAACAAGACAAACATCAACATCATCAACATAACAAGATCAAGAAGCGTGTATCGAACAATTCCGCACGACTTGCACGTGCAAGGGGTTGGTTCAGCAATGCGTTTAGGCTGTGCCCGGATCAATTTCCCATGATCGGAACGCCCTGGTGAATGCTGGAGAAGCCGTGATGATCCCAATGGAGAAGCACGCCC
>Ga0126342_10012434_pt1 | contig 15181 bp, 7 predicted proteins | sample Cyp1metagenome_FD_92528 | JGI IMG/M metagenome (GOLD analysis project Ga0126342, IMG submission 92528) | Coral microbial communities from Lord Howe Island, Old Settlement Bay, Australia - Cyphastrea 1 metagenome | ecosystem: Host-associated > Invertebrates > Cnidaria > Coral ...
GCCAGAAGATATGCCAGATAGAATGCCAGAAGATATGCCAGAAGATATGCCAGAACATATGCCAGAAGATATGCCAGATAGAATGCCAGAAGATATGCCAGAAGATATGCCAGAACATATGCCAGATAGAATGCCAGATAGAATGCCAGCAGATATGCCAGAAGATTTGCCAGTAAAAAAATGTATAAATGTCATGGTGGGGATCACACGAAGTAAAGTAATTAGTTCAGGTTTTGGATCTAATGATATATATATATATACACATAATATACAGCTATATAAAAATATTAGGGGACAGCTTGGAACCCTAATACCAAATATCTCCCAATAACAAAAAACTACCCTTAGGTTTTATTATTGAGTGGGGATCTTTACTATTGGGGGGAAGGGACTGTTGACGGGTTTGATAATGTTATCACATGTTATCAAAGGTCATCCAATTTTTGTTTTTAACGTTCTTGGTAACGTACTTCCTATTTTTTCCTGCTAAGACCATTGTGTTAGTTCCTTAAGCCCCTATTGGTCGAGTACCCGTAATCATGGCATGCACTTGGGACAACGCTCCGAAGCCAAGTTTTCCTCGCTCACATCCAGATGCGCCATGGTCGGCCCGTAATCCCTGCCATGGATCTGGCGGCCCTGGCTGGAGGCCTGGTTTTCCTTGCGCCTGGCGAAGAGCCGCACCAGAATCACAGAGCTCTTCTGGAATGGGCACTAGACTTTGGCCTCCCACCTGCTAGCAGAGCAGGGGCTCGAATTCCAGCTCGTGGTGACGGGTCCTTCGAGTTACCATTTTGAAACCCTGAAGGCACCATGCATAGTGCATCCCTAAGTTTTCATCTGTTTTATGATAAATCATCTAAGTATAGAAATATAAACTATCTATTATTCCATGGGAAATTCAGGACTTTAAACATCCCAGAATGGAGGTACTGTACCAATCTGTACCATGTATATAAAGTTAGATTTGGCGGACATTCCCATGAATCGGTACTTGAAACGGCCATCGACTATTTTAGTCCTATTTCTATGTTGATATTCCCATGATATCATTGTTGGCTATAAATCCCATGATATCCACATTATAGTACCATATGCTTGAAATGGCCATGGACTATTGGAGGGCCACCTTTCAGCATCTCTCCATGCTTTTTAGCTGAAGGACCCTCTTGGGTCCACGTAAAGACAAACCTGGCAAAACCAAATGGGAGGTCGAAGGATTAGTCTTGTTCACATGTATAATATATATATATATTTGAAAAATAATGGCGTATAGCTAGTTTATATGTGTCTAAAGGTTGTTTTTGATTTCCATGGTTTGATGGTATTTCTACCCCCATTGAAAATAACAATTTCTGAGTTTCCTCGCTGGTGGTTTTGGCTACTGTGTTGTTTAGACGATGCAAAGGGTTATCAACCTGCCTGGTCTTTTCGAACCATCATTGGAAACCCTGTCAACTAGCATATGTAAACGGATGACATTTCAGGTTGTGAAAACTGCTTGGTTGGTTTGGTTAGTGGGTTGTAACACGTCCAAATACTCAAACATAAGATATTATAACATTTATTCACTACAGCCAACAAAAACTAGCCGGTCAACTATATACATATATGTATGTTGATAAATATATACACCAGCTCACGCACTATGATATATAAACAAATGACTATATATATATATGTATATATATATATATGTATATATACCCATTGTGACCAACAAAAACACACTCTTTAACATAGCTACGGACCATAGCACATTTATAGATGATTTAGCTATCGAACCCTCTTAAGCATTGTGAATTTTACTATATCAAATAACCAACGTTTATAGTTCAAAAGTAAAACTGTAATATATAGGCATTACTCATTATCATATTATACCAGTGTTATACAATGAATGATTTACCAATTAAATTTCCAGAGGGTAACTCCAGGGCCCCATTTGACCCATTTGTTGTTTGAATTCCCCAGTTCTCAAGACATGCAGTGGCTGACGCGTCGGATACGGGCCCTGGGCGGTGAGCGCATCCAACCGATGATCATTTTGGGACAATGACTGGATGATAGGGGCTACAAACTAACATAGTCTAGCATATGTATATATATAATATATATATAATATATATAATATATATATATATATATATATATTATATATTATATATTATATTTTGTATATATATATATACATATATATATATATGCTCGGACCATTACGTACAATTACCAGTTTTAAGCGGTAAATTCACCACAAATAGCCCTTTTCATTAAATCTACCGGTGGATAACAGAAAAATCGAAGGACACTTTCTACAAGGAGAAGCCCCCCAGTTATAAGTTGGTTTGTAAACACCATTAAGTATAGGTGGTATTACCCCATCAAACCTTAGTCATGCGCCAGCTTAGCTAGGCTTTCTCACCTTGGGGAGTTGATCTTTTTGGGGGTGTCCTGGAACGTGGGAACGTCCGAGTTTGTGATAATGATTAATCACCACCATTAATCCCATAGACAACTGTAAGAAATGGGACAACATATTAAAAAAAAAACAAAGCAAAGAGAAAGAGAGAGAGAGAGAGGGAGGTAGAGATAAAGATACAGATATATGATATAAGATAAAGATATAGATGTGGATGTAGATATAGATGTAGATGTAGATATAGATGTAGATGTAGATATAGATGTAGATGTAGATATAGATATAGATACATCAAGTTCAGGTCTAAAATTGGGTTCGGTGACTTGTAAGGAGCAAGGCCACAACACGGACAATGACTCATCAGTTTCATGATGCTGTTCTTGGTCTTACGTCTACAAAAACTATCAAGAAATCCCAGCTGAAAGCAATGCGCTGAATGTCTCATGTTCTGTTTGCAGTGCCACAATCTGGTCAGCTATACTCCATTTGTTTGCAGGTTAGAGTCTCCGTGTTTCGTTAACCAAATCCTGTTACATCAAATGGAAAGTCATAAAAGCCATGTTCCAAACCACCAACCAGGGTATAGATGGGTTTTCCCATGGGTTTTCCTATGGAATCACCATTTTCCCATGGGTTTTCCCATGACATCCACCATTTTCCCATGGGTTTTCCTATGAAACCCACCATTTTCCCCTGATTATTGTAGCCCTGGGCCCCCGAGCATCGCTACCCGACGTTGCACCCGTGACTCTCGCGCATACTGAGCAGCGGGTCGGACGAGTCGGTCGAGTCGGTCCCAAGGATGGGAGATGAGGCAATGGTCTGCAATGGTGACTAGGTTATCATAGGTTTTCATATATGATATAAGAACCATATCTATTTATATATATATATATATATAAATTTAGTGTTCATCATGGTAATATCATATATGATGTTATATGAATATATATATATATAGACTAAATTCATGGTTACTAAATTAATGGTTATCATATCATGGTGATATATCAATGGTGACTAGATATGGTTATATGATGTTATATGGTTACTAAATTAATGAACACCATCATTAATCATCATTAACATTCATTGACCATCATCTTACTGGTGCGTTTTACGTAGGGTTGCTGGATGGGTTGCTGGGGGTTGCTGGAGTGATTATTACTAGTGATGAAATGGATCATTCCCGAAAATTCCCTGCGTTTAGCACCAGTAAGTCATGGAGCGAGCTATTCATGGGAAAATGGGAAATGTGTGGAAATTTTATAGGTGGTACAAGGTCCAAGTGATCTTTAATACACCAAATCCTGAAAAACAGTGACGAAGGACATCAATTGAGAACAGGAACACATGACATACAACTTCATCAGTTGTGTTACTGTTTCCATGTGGGTTGTCAACTACCCTCCGGCAATGGAAAATCCACGATTTATAGATAATGTCTTTCCCACCTCCGTTCTTACACGAGATTTTCCAGCCCATAGCCTACAGTTATAGCCCTTTACCAGTTATAAGTAATTACGTCTAACCCCATTTATAAAATGGATAATCCCAAATTTATATCCAGTTACAACTAATAGCCATGGTCATGAGTCATAACTGTAGCCACGCTTGATTTCCCTCAAACACTCAACGGAATCTTTCCCAGCGATGTCATCGCCCTGGGTGTCTCTGGCCATCCCGGCTTCTACAACCTCAGTGCCGTGTACAAGGCGAGGTCCCCTAGATTCTAGACGGTTTATAACTAGACTCCTGTGACGATATGCTTTATGCTAGGTGTATCAGTGTATCTATTGTGGATGGGTCAACAAAAATCAACTTCTAACTGGGTCACCTTTAATGCGGTTGTTGTCCGTGCTTGCTGCTAAACTCCGATTCTTGGCAGGCCCAATGCCCAACATTGGATAAACTGAGGCTCGGATCTGGTTGGTGGTTGACCTACCCCTTTGAAAAATATGACTTTGTCAGTTGGGGTTTCTATTCCCAATATATGGAAAAATAAAAATCATGTTCCAAACCACCAACCAGTGATGGTTTACCAACCATTCATGGCTTTGTCTAACAAATGGTATTCTTAGTGAAGCAATGTCATAAACAAGCCATATAAATTGATGGCCACCCTGAGAATGGTAATCTTGTGCTCGATATCCAGGCGTACATATCATCTTGGTCATCTGCATAGCCCAAAAACGTACCAAGCACCATGAATTTCTGGTGAATTTCCACCAACTCCTCATGTTCTTGGATGGTGTCCCATGTTTATTTCATGAATGTGTATCGGATTAAATCCCAAAGAAAGCCACCCATTCATGCTTGGTTTAATCCTGAGGTCGATGCAGATGACAGCTTCTCTCTGTCTGCAGGCAATCCTCTGTCGACCTTAGGTCCGATAGGCGCAGCTAATGGCTGTCCAAAAATTGGATGAGGACAGGGTTTCGTTTCAAGGCCAAGCTTAGGTGCAATTCTAGATATACATCATTTTAATCATACATAGACAAGAGTGTTTTTCAATGTGCATGCTATCATTATACAGTATACACATTCAAGAGTGGTCGACATATTCCATTGTTTATATATGTTGTATATTCAAATTTGTTCTAATTGTGTCTAACTTCTGAGCTACTCAAACAAGGTGTATCCAGGTTTAAAATGATAAGCCGGGCCACAACCCTTCCCCCCAACGGAAACATACAGATTACACGTTGTTCACAGGATGGTTGGGTGTCGCTGGATTGGAAAATCCTAGCTCTTCCAGTGTTCAAAACCAACAACTCGAACCATCTGGTTATGACTAACATAGCCACGGACAATCCCCATTTTTAATAGGTAAACCATCTATAAATGGGCAATTTTCCATGGCTATGTTGAATAACCAGAGGGTATTCAACATGACAACACCTGTATAAACATCAACCAGGGGTTTAGCCACATGCGAACAAACGCCGCCTATCAACCATTCACCAAGATTAACCAAACGGCTTCCTTTGGCCCATCGAAAATTAGCGATCTTCCATCATGAATCATAAACCTTATCTTACTGAGTCATGACTGCATCAGTTATCTCATATTGTTGCTTGTAAAGTGAGCGCATACTAGGCTATACGTACATTTATGTAAACATATTGTAAACATATTGTAAACATATATACACACTTATATAAATATAATCATATATATATATATATTCACACATATTTATATACATAATCATATATCATTATTGTTGTTGTTATTAGTATTTTTTAATTATAATATATCATGTATCATTTTTGAAAAGTGTTTCAACTGCAATGTTTTTCGAATGTTGCACCCGAAGATTCGTGGTCTGCACCTGATCGCCGCCAGAGGCATCCAGCCACCTCCACATATGCATATGGAACACCAACCATTTGCAAATGTCCCTTTGGTTATTTAACGTAGCTATGGGAAATCACCATTTTAATAGCTAAATCATTATAATTCATCTGGAAATGGGCCATTTTCCATAGCTATGTTAAATAACCGGGGTGAAAATTTAAGATTAGGAACGTTCGATTTTCATATCTTGAATGATCTTAAGCACATATTCCATCTATGAAACCATTTTCCATGAAATGGAAACATTGTCCCGTATAGAAACTATGAAACCATAAGTTTGAATAGAGAAATCTTACGATAGTCCTATAGTTGGATCATATGTCCATATCGAAAATATACCCCATGGATCCATCTACTTTCTCAGAAGCTGTGTAGTCACACAGGCTGGGACCCTCCCCAGTGAAATGTTTGTTGGTTTATAATTCCCATTAACTAACCATGATATAACCCCCATTACAAAGATAAAAACATGTGACTTATGTTCACCAACTTAGCTACCACAAATTGGCTATACATCCCATTGAACCACCATTGTTGCTAGAAAAATCATCATTTTCCGATGTTTTTTCCTATTTTCCTATGGTTTTCCTATGGTTTTCCTATGGTATGCCCTCGGCCAAGGCACGACTTTCTTAAAGCCCACCAGATCCTCCGCCACCGCAGCTTCCAAGACCTGAATTCGAAAAACATCCGGGACACGTCCCACGGGTCCCGCGGGTAATGGTCATGGTAAAACACTTCTGGTAATTATACTATGATATTAGTGTATTCGGGATAGTTATCCAGATTACTTTAATGGAAATTTTACTTCTGGTATAATAGATTATATAAATGGATTAGCTATACTTAGTGATATTATATGGTAATTATAATGCCCGGTATTTATAATCTATTATTATCTAGTATATACTAGTAATCCATTCTGGAAATATTTAGTTATAATCTATGATGTATGGTATTATAACTATGGATAATTATAAGGGAAAGTATACTATAATATAAATGGACTATAACTAGGGATTCTAACTATAATAGATATAATATAATAGATTATAATTAGGGAAAATTATCAAAATAAATGGATTAATTATAATCTATTATATGGTAATTAAAAGGGAAATTATAATATGATATTATCTATGGAAACTTATAGTTATATAATTATAGAATAGCTAGTTAACTCATATACATATAACTAATAGTAATTTGATAGATTATAATTTATAGATATTACCATTTTGATTGGACACCTAGTACCCAAACTGCAACGCAGGTCTGGATTGAACATGCATTATCCTCTGCTGGTCAAACATGGCAATTGGAAATCCCCCATGTATAACATTATATATAGATCTGGGTAAATGTAAATTATAATATTTCACTAGCATGAATCAAGGCCATTTGAGGATGATTTCCCTTACAAACCATGATTCCAGTGAGGGAGGACAGTGAGGTCGTTATAATTTACCCAGATATAATGGTAGAATTTGTAGATACTTATGTTTTATGCTTTTGTTAATAGTAATATAGATGGATATTAAAAAACATGTGTGTTAGGTATCTAAATCTATGAATATTTTAATGGTTGTTATTAACAAAAACATTTACAGATATTTATGGTGATTTTTGTTGGTCTAGTATGGATATATCTATTTCGTTGAATGGATTTTAGGAGCCAACAAGCATCACCAGGGAATACTGGCGGGGCACTAAACGGAATGTTTATGAATGCTCATGGTTACACAAAACAAAGTCATGGGATTATAAACAAATGTGCCAAGGTCAGCTCAAGTTTCACCAGCTTGGCCCAGACTATTCATCCTGGTTCCTAGCGGTTTCTCTTCCCTTTGTAGTTAGGTGGTATCGTATAGAATGAATGCCCGAGCTATCGGAGTCTTTATCATCTTTGACGCCAATAAACAAATGGTATATATACCATCCGGTAAACTAAAATAGCTACTGAAAATGGTGATTTAAAGTGGATTTACCTACCCATTGAAAATGGTGATTTTCCATAGTTATGTTAGTTGACCAGAGGGTAGATGCAAATATAACTTGTCCCATCTTTGGTTGGGCATTGGCTTCCAAAAAAAAGTAGCCAAAGTCAACACGACACGAGCCAAGCCAGCGAAAAAATCATCCAGTGCCTTTTTCTAGAGTGAAAACACAAAATCACATCAAGGATTCCCCAGCTATAGTAGTTACCCTAAAGTTAACGTTTACAAAACATGTGGTTTATACCACTGGTTTCCCTTGGAACATGATCGACAAATGTCGGCTTTTCCAAATCTGAGCACCCAAACGATCTTCGTGTTTTGATGATCCTCATCGTCTGCTTCCAGACCTAACCTCAAGCCGTGCTGGGGTTGGTCACGACACCGAAGAAAACAAAAGGACTAGAACCCCAACTCGACTATAGGTGATGCAGTTCGGAATCTTGTTGTTTGAAGTAACTATGAAAACGAGCGGTGACCATCTATCTTCAAGATTCCTCGGCATTCTAAGCTAATATAAGATAAAAGTAAATTTTGCAGTCAACAATTCCCGTCGTATTGGTTTTACTGTCGTTAAAAAGCAAGCCAACAGAATATATGTCCAATCCCACTCAAAAACTATAGTGAAACAGTACAATCCTTTTGGAGGTTTAGAACATCGCCCAAAAAAAACACAACAAGTGTAAAACTCTGTTCAGACCTCAAGTTGCAGCGTCTATTGCGCTGACGCTGGCTGCTGGGCTGCCCCAGCATCTTCAAGCCGCGTTTCACCAGGGCATCTTCTTCTGATGCCTGACTCTGGATAAGTTTTTTGCCGGGGATTTCTTGACACGGGACATCCCCAACTCACCATGGTTCCTTCAATATTAAGTTATGGTCTGATGACTTGGATGATTTGGGGTACCCCCCATGACCCAGAAAACATCTATGTGAATCTTGATATTGGAAGTGCATTTCAGCTGGTAGCTGGTTCTTAACTATGGCTACACCGCTATACGCCAGTGAATCATATGTCATGGGTATATGATGGCATATGGAAAGTTCCAGAACATGTTCCAGAGTAACCCAGGCGGCCCGAATGAGCTACAACATGCTACAGCTCCCGAAGAGAAAGCGCCTGATTCCCTCCGGTGTCATCAAACGGGGAAAGCTGGGAAATCCCTTTTAACGAAGAGTTTAAGTTGAAAATGACCTAATAAATGTGAATGTTCAATTGCAATGTTTGACTGCCAAAGGGCAAGGGATTATTTAACATCAACCCTTTTGGACTTTTGGGGTGCAAAAAAAACGCATGTTCTTGGGGAGGTTGCCTTGGGGCACCCAAACAAATATGAAACTTCCACGATGTGAGTCTCATCCTTTGGAGGCAAGTGAGAAGCCCGATGATCTGAGAGTGGCATATGCCTATAGTTTAGGCCCTTCCTCTAGCAGTAAATAGGATACCTTCTTCAGACGTACGTACCGTACCCTCTTCCACATCTGGCTCCGAGAGGGGTATATTACACCTTTGAAAGAGGTTTATTACACGTTTGAGAGGGGTATATAATAGACAAATGAGAGGGGTATATTATACCTTTGAGAGGGTTATAAAATAGACAGTTGATAGGGGAATATAATAGGGAATTAGAGGGGTATATGACCCTAAAGAGTTACTGTTAGAGGCAATCCCTAACCTATAGTATGCCTATAGTAAAGCAATAGGATCCACCAGCCTCAAACCTACCATTTTTATCCATGTTTATGGATTAAAACAGCATTCATATATATATATATATATTTATATGTGTGTGTGTTATATATATATATATGTGTGTGCAGTATCCTATGTATCTGTATATGAATAATTAGCTGGTTTCTTATCTTACTGGTGCTAAACGTAGGGAATGGGGGAATGGGATGATGGTCAATTGTTATTAACTGTTATTCATTCCCCCATTCTCTGCTAAGCACCGGTAAGTCTTGGATGCATTTGAAAAAAGGAATGTTTTCTGATCCTCTTTGGTGTTTGTTCGAACCATAAGTCATTTCTTGGCAAGCACGTTTGGATTTGTAGCACCTGTCGCTTGAAACCCTCCAGTGGAAGTGCGCCCCATTCACAAGATTGCACAGCCTTCGGTAGTTGAATGGGCACCACTATCGGGCTCCGGTTGCATTGATGATGAGCTCGAAACAGAACTGCAATCCTTCAGTGATGTCCTTCCCGCCCCAGTTCTCGCTGCTTCTGCATTGTGATGTTCGATTCATCTGAGTTGAATCCCAAAACATCCCAGACTCAAACCTGATACCTTGGTCATTGCTAGTCAAATCAAGCTGCCGCAGAATAGCGGGATAATGATGACCCCTACGTTTGTTTATCAAACAACGTATCGCAAAGTGTCAGCCCCAAAAAATGGAAGCTGGGTATTCAGACCCTGATTCATGCGGCCTTTTTTCAAGCCTGCCTTTAATGCTGGTCGAGATCCAAATAAATAAATGTCTGGAATTTCTGGAATCATGCAAAAGCATCAAGCTGCAGAAGCATTTGGATTATTGCTTCTAACTAACCACATGGTTCTGCTACTTTAGTGAGCCACAGAAATCGCTTTCCCCCATGCGTTGCTTGAAGGAGGATCGATCGATCAAGGTTTCCAGCTGGTGTCATTCGTAGCCATCCATCGATTTGTCCAGAAATCATCCCATCCCCCGTTCATATGAAACACCCTATAAATGCTCCCAAATAAGTGTAAATCCATGTAAATCCTGTTTTTTTAGGGGAAGGGACAAATGGGTGCCATTACTGGTTGAATCATATGATTGTTGCCATTCCCAATCTTTGAGACTATACACCAACATATCTTTTGGCTGGTCGGATTAGTATCATTACTTGGTTACAACAAATTATATGAACTATATCGCCATGTGATGATAGTGAATTCACCATTTTGGCTGGTTTTTAGCATCCTTCCTGCTAGTTGATCCTTCATTCCATTCATATCCCTTATGTCTATTCTCGTGCTGATCCCAAAAAAACTTGTTGATGGCAACCCTCCGGAGGCTGTGAACCGATATTCCGTGAATGTTCCCATGAATCTTCCACCAAAAACCTTAACTAAACCCAAAAATCAATCACCAAAGAGAATCAAATCACATGAATTCCCATGATTCTCCGAATTTATTGGATGTGTTCAAGCTAAATCCCATCAATTCCCAGCTAAAACACATATTTCCCCTATGGAACATGGCCCATTCTTTTCGATCACTCGCGGGCCCTGGGGCCCCTGACCTCGGCACCCCTTCGGCAGCGGCGCAGGGCGCCAATCTTGGAGTGGCGCAGGCTGCTACCCCCTGTTATTCGCTGGTAAACATACAAAACAACTACGGAAAATTACCATGGAAAATTATGGAAAATGGTGATTTTTCCATATTTTGACAAAATAGGTAAGTCAACTATGTAAATTTCAATATGGAAAATTATGGAACATCACCATTTTTCAATAGGTCAATTCACCATTTTCAATAGGTAAATCGACGAACTCAATGGGCAATGTTCAATCGCAAACTGTTGATTTACCCCAGAGTATGTTTGTTGTTGTTTAATCCCCCAATACCATAGATAGATAGATAGATAGATAGATAGATAGAAAGATAGATTAGATATATAATGATATATAGGTAGATAAATAGAAAAGATAGATTAGATTAGATTAGATTAGATTAGAATAGAATAGAATAGAATAGAATTAGAATAGAATTAGAATAGATAGGTAGATTAGAAAGATTAGTTAGATTAGATAGAATAGAATAGAATATAATAAAATAGAATAGAATAGAATAAGAATAGAATAGAATAGAAATAGAATAGAATAGAATAGAATAGGATAGGGTAGGATAGAATAGGATAGATTAGATAGATAGATAGATAGATGGATAGATAGATAGATAGATAGGTAGATAGATAGATAGACAGATAGACAGATAGATAGATAGATAGATAGATTAGATAGATTAGAAAGATTAGGTAGGTAGATAGATAGATAGGTAGATAGATAGATGGATAGATAGATAGATAGACAGATAGATAGACGGATACATAGATAGAAAGATAGATAGATAGATAGATACATAGATAGATAGATAGATAAATCGATTAGATAGATTAGATAGAATCGAGCAGAACAGAACAGAATAGAATAGAAAAGAATAGAATAGAATTAGAATAAGAATAGAATAGATAGATAGACAGATCGATAGATCGATAGAAAAATAGATTAGATAGATTAGATAGATTAGAATAGAATAGAATATGATAGAATAGACTAGAATAGAACAGAACAGAACAGAATAGAATAGAATAGAAAGATAGGTAGATAGATAGATCGATACATACATAGATAGATAGATAGATTAGATAGATAGATAGACATATAGATAGATAGATAGATAGATAGATAGAAAGATAGATTAGATATATAGATAGGTAGATAGGTAGATAGATAGATAGATAGATAAATAGATTAGGTAGAATAGAATAAAATAGAATAGAATAGAATAGAATACAATAGAATAGAGTAGAATAGAATAGAATAGAATAGAATATCAGAATAGAGTAAAATAGAATAGAATAGAATAGAATAGAATTAGTAGAATAGTAGAATAGAATAGAATAGAATAGAATAGACTAGAATAGAAAGAAAGAAAGATAGATAGATAGATAAATAGATTTCTAGATAGATAGATAGATCGATAGATAGATAGATAAATAGATAGATAGATAGATAGGATAGATAGATCGATAGATAGGATAGATAGATCGGTAGATAGGTAGATTAATAATGATAGATAGATAATGATAGGTAAATAATGATAGATAGTTTACCCCCCTTAACTACGCCTACTTGTGTGGCTTATCAACCATTGCTGTAGGAAAAGTAATGAGATATCATTGATATATCATTTTTCAAGGGGATTATCATGGGATATCATGGGATGTTTACCATCAACTGGCGCAGGATTTCTAACATCCACAGTATTATGAGAATATAATATAATATAATAGCATAATAGTTATAATTATAATGGGAATAACTGAATAACTATAATGGTAATAAAATGGGATGTAATCCTTTCTGAACCCCGGTTCATATCAAACAGCCTGAGAAACCATGCTTAGTAGGGGATGCACACTTGTTTCGGACCATAGAATGGTGGTCTTTTTCCTTATTAGGGGGGACGGGGTTACCATGGATTGATGGTGCATTTTGTGGTATATTTCAACCAAATGAGCATGACAATTAACCATCAATAGGGATATAACGGGAATATATCTATATACATATATGCAAGGTATAAAATGGGATAATAACAATCAAGACATGGTTTTGTGGTTCAATGTGGTGCGCATAGTTAGTTAAGTGATTGGCTTACAGTTTGCGATTAATACAACTGTTTTTTCTCATGTATATACAGTATGCACATTGAACTTGATAATGGGGTGTTAAACCGACTTACATACAACCCGGCAAACACCACTTTGTAAGGAGTTGTAACCATCAGAAATCGAATACTATGGGTTACTATGGGTTCATAAGGGTCGATATGGTTCAAAAAATCAAACACATGTGGTTTACTATGGCGATCTATGCTCCAACTGCCTGAAAATCCCAATCGCTGCCCCATTTCACCACTGGATTCCGTATAAACATCAGGAAATGGTCAAACATGCTTTAATGCGGGTAAAACCACGTCATAATCCATCCCCCAGTCATCATCAGTTTTATAGGTGGTATGGAAATCCCATTCCCAGGAAGTCATGGGTGGTAAGTTTATGGCATTGTTTTACCCGCAAAAACAGCATAGTTTACCCGCAAAACACAGGGCATCACCACAGGTAGACGGTCACCATTTCGGTGCTGAACTCCGAGAGGTTTCGGATCTGGTGATTCGGATCACGGCCCGTTCCTGTGTGATTTTTAGGCAGCTTGGTCTTGCTGATGCCTTCCTGAGAAGTAGCCTTTGGTAATTGAACAGTTTGCGAACTGGAAAATCATCATTTAATGGGTAAATCATCTTTAGCTAGGATTTTTTCCATAGCTACGTTGAATTCCCAAAGGGTATTTCCCATCTATATTCCAAGTTGGTTCAATCACTATACTAATCACCGTAAAATCCCATGATCTATGTGATGAGCATGAAAATTTCCATATGATTGAGATATAATGACTTTGATGTACAGTAGATAAAGTTGATGATTGAAGTTGGCGAAGATTATGTAAATGAGATGGTACATGATGAATTTGACGCAAATGCCTTCATGATTGAATTTGATGTAGGTGAGGCAGATGATGTATGTGAGGTAGATGCAGTTGATGTAGGTGATGTAGCCAATGTAAAGAAAGTAGTGTTGGAAACCTGATAGAACCATAAGACTCCTTGTCGCTCAGCTGGCAATCCGCAGGAACCCAGTTGGACGGTGTGCACACTAAGAAAAGCCGCTTTTGCATGGTTTGCGGCTCTGGCCGCATCAAAGCCTCGCCCACCTGGTTTTGCGCCATAATAGTCGAATCAAAAATTTGTACTTCATGGGTTCCAAAGTTGTTTGTCCGGCACCAGTCGAAGTGCAGACACCCTCCGCTTGCGTCCACTGACATAGTCTCCGCCGTGACAAAAATCGAATGCCACTTTCCTGCGAGCTGATGCCCGGAATGAATACCGTGTTGGCAGCCTCCGAAGAAGAAACCAAACCCTCCTGGTGGTTGCTGAGAATAGCCTCCGCGCCCACCTTGGTCGCATCAGTGAGCAAAATGCCTCCTTTCACCCATGACTCAGGCGCTCCGTTGCTCCGAAGCAAAAGGTCGGTCACATATTGTTCTACTTCCTGACTTTCTTGTGCTAGCTTGACTGTTGCACAGCACGGACTGTGGGCATGCAACCCTATTCCTGATAGAAGTCGTATGCGTCAAAGTATAAGCTCCCCGCATCCCCACTATATCGAATTCCTTGGGAGAATTGTTTGGAATCTTCAAAGTCCCAAGCCTCAGTCAGCCTCGACTAATCGGAGCATGGGCTGTCCCTGGGGCATCGGGCATCGGCCATATAGGCGATATACACCTCATCATTGCGGCGTCACGCCATGGTCAAATACCCCCCAGCAACCATGGTGGATGTCAGGGATGAAAAAAAATCGTCATTTTGGGACCATGAAATGGCTGGTTGGTGGTGCAATAACCATCTTGAAAAATATGAAAGTCAATGGGAAGGATTATCCCATATATGAAATGGAAAATAAAAAATGTTTGAAACCACCAACCAAATTGCAGCATTTCCTGTGCAAAGATCCAACAGCATATGGCGCAACCGGACAAAATTGAATTCCATTCCTCTCTGCTGTTCATTGGCTGAATGCACTATGTCATAGCAAACATTGCTGTAC
>Ga0126342_10012435_pt1 | contig 15180 bp, 10 predicted proteins | sample Cyp1metagenome_FD_92528 | JGI IMG/M metagenome (GOLD analysis project Ga0126342, IMG submission 92528) | Coral microbial communities from Lord Howe Island, Old Settlement Bay, Australia - Cyphastrea 1 metagenome | ecosystem: Host-associated > Invertebrates > Cnidaria > Coral ...
ATATATATATAGAAAAATAAAATTCATGTTCCAAACCACCAACCTGACTATGATTTGGGGGGGAGCAAGACCCGCGACAAATGACCATTGAAAATATTTGAAAATGCTAACCCCCAAATATTCAAGAAACTTAGGGCTACTGTTGATTACCATCATTTGAGGACCCGGCGATACAACACCATTACGCCCAACTTTATGAAACCATGACGAAATCATTGCGACAGCTATCAGCTATCAGTTCACCTTTGGAACTTTTTTGGGGCTCCAGTTCACCTCAAAATAGCTGGGATTTAGGGATGTCCACCCCCAAAAGATACTGAAATGGTACCGCCATCTTCCACTGGTCCCCCGGCTCAGCGATTGCGGCGTCCTCTGAAGGGGTCCATCTCTTCACCCTCATCGTCAAAATAGACTCTGCGGCCGTCTTCTGACCAGCGCAGCCGCGCTTTCTTGAAGCTCCGGGTCATCCTGGGCCGTCGATCCGACAAACGGAGTTCTTGGTGCCACTGTGCCACACCATTCATGTGTTGGAAGTGATCTTGTTTATGAGTCTAAGAGCATTTGACGCATTCTTCTACAGTAGATATCCAATGTTTTGCATGTAATGAACCGCAAAAAAACGACAACTCCTTTCTTCCGTCCTTGGCAGTCGTTGATGAATTTGCCGTGTCATCAGAAGTTCGTCCTCACCATGTGCACTGTCTGTTGGCTTGGAAACCCGTTGGAGCAAATGTGCAGCCGTGGCCAACGCGCACAACTGTCACTGTTTGCAAGGCACAAACACAATTACTCTTGTATCTCTTGTGAAATGAAACGAAATGCACGAATTTAGAATCCAGCAAACACCATTTTGACGAAGGGATACAGCCAACTTATAGCACCAATTCATGCTATGCCAACCGACCATCTGACAAGAGCAACTCAATCTCCTCGTCCGATGTTGCGTCCTCAGGAGTCGAAATGTGGAAGTTGATGACAAAGCCATGGACGGCTGAAAATATTGGACATTTTTTTTCACAACGGCTAAAGACATGCTAAACACATGTTTTTTTCCATTGTTTTCCCACGAAATCATGGGGCAGTCATCGGCTTTCCACCGGTCCTCGTCCTCGGAAACTTCGTCAAAGTCGTTGGCCAGGGCGTCAGCCACGTCATCGGCCAAATCCTGTGGTGTTTTCGGCAGCCCAGGCCCTGGGGAATGGCTGATCTTCATGTATAACTGCAAAAAAACCCGAAAAATCGATTCAATGATTCAACGTAATTTATGATGTATGACATTGTATGAATTATTTTTTTTGAGATTTGACTTTAGATGCAATTTCAGAAACAGTAAGTTTGATGTATATTAGTATTTGTAACATGCAGTTTGTTGTCTTGTGGAATGGTTCTTGTAGACCGTCGGATTCAGGACTTCTTTGGATTCGGATTGGACTTTTGATTCCATCAATTTGTGGGTTGTCATAAATACATACCTGGAACTTCCATGTACGCAAACTTTATACCGTACGAAACAACTAAGGTTTTAATGGTTTCCAGCCAAACATGATTCTTTGCAGATCTTTGCAGCAAAAATAATTTTGTTCAGTCTGAAAATTTGTCAAAAAATGTCAAAAAAATCGGTCGGTCGGGAAAAGAACACCCTTTGGTCGGGTAAAACGCTGTTTAGTCGGGTCAAAACGCCGTTTTTTTAAAACTCTGACAAATACGCAAGTGTTGCAAAACACTCGCAGCCAACACTAATTGAACTTGGATGTACTGCAGTTTTCTTTGAAAAAACAAACAATGCAACATCTTTGGATGATGCAGGTGTATATCGATAGGTTTTGTGGGATGTTTTGATGGGATATCACTAGGTATATATCGGACTAATGGGAGAACTTTCAGTGCGATATCGATAATAATATCTATATCTATATCTATATACATAAATGGTACCCCCCTGAAACCACATGGTTGGGTCCGAGGGGGTTACCATACATACATAATATATATATATATATGTCTATAGAACAGCCATGAGAATATTACATTTGCAATTAATGTCATATCCCAGGGGTACCATAATCTAGACCTATCGATATACAGATTGTACTTACGGGAAATTCCAGAACAAACGTTTGCACGCGTTTGTTCTGGAATTTCGCTAAAGTACGAAGGTATATCCTGGCATCCAAAGGTATGCTACATGGGATTTGAAAGGTATATCACAGGTGTATTAGATGATCTTTAGAGATAAATCTAAAGGTATATTGAGGATGTTTTCAAAGTCAACCAAATGGCATATTGAAGGCACATTAAATATATTAAATTAAATGGCCAATACAGGTATATTAAAGGTATACGGAGGTATATTGAATATATTGAATGGCCAACAACATGATATCTTAGAGGTATACTAAAGGAATCTAAAATGGTTTGTTAAAGGTGTATGAAGGTATATGACGGGTGTATCCAAGGTATATAAACTGGCATATTAGTTGGTATATTAAGGTATATTGCAGGTTGATTGCAAATATATTCAAGATATAAAAAATGATAAACAATTGTATATTGATGTATATTGAAAGTCTAAGGTAAGTTACATGTATATGCAAGGCATACTCATGTAAAGTTAGGCGGTGTATTGAAGGTTGTATATGAAACGGTATATTAAAGGTGTAGTACATGGTGAATGATACTTATGTCGGTATTTTGAAGGTATACTAAAGATATATTGTGATAAATCAAATGGTCTATTGAAAGGTACATTAGATGGTATTTTGAAGGTATACAAAATGGTATACTGAAGGTATTTTACACGTATTTTGAACGGTGTATCAAACACCTTTTAAAGGTATATTAAAGGTACATTGCAGGCATATTGAAGATACAGTCATGTTAGCTATTAGTTTAAACGGTATATTAAAGGTATATGAAGTGGTAGATGAAAGGTATATTAAATGGTATGTTAAAGGCATGAAACGCCTATTAAATGTAGGTTGAAGGTAAACTACAGGTACCATACATGTATTCAAGATACTTATGTTTATCAAACGGTATGCTAACGGCCTACAAACATTCATGTTAACGGTATGTGTTCAAGGTATATTCAACTATGCTAACGGTGAACAGGGCATATAAAATGGCACGTATGAAATGGTATGTTAAGAATGGTATCTTAATGGACTATCTATTAATGGTATATGAAGTGGACGACTAAAGGTATATTAATGTGTAAATTAAAGGCATACCAAATGGTAAATAAAAGGTATATTAAAGGCATATTAAAGGTATATTAAGGATATGCTCATGGCCAATAAACCGGTATATGAAAAGTGTACTAAACGCATACTAAATGGTAAATTAAATGTGTATTCAAGGTGTACTTGAAGTATCAAATGGTATTTAAAATGTATACACATGGTCTATTAAGGACATATATATATATATGATATCTTAAAAATGTATTCTTCATGGCTAGTAGACTGATATATTAGCGGCAGGTTGAAACTATACTACAGGTATTTTCATTATACATATACAAAAAATGGCTGATCAACAATTTGTTCTTACTCTGTTGCCTCTACTTCATCAAATAAGTACCAAAATAATAAATGTAAAATCACAGAATATGGAAATCTGAAGTGATATATATATAATTATCTATATACCATCCCAAAAATGCTAAATACCAATACAAATCTGCGAATTTGGGTTTGGCCTCCATGCTGTGCTCATTTTGTACATGTTTGACTGTCAACCACCTGCTTAGCTCAAAGTAGTGTATCCTGAAAATTTGCATTTGGCCAGAGCGCCGTGGCCATGTTTTGAACGCCTGGACTATAACCATCTGCCAGGAGCACAATAGAATATCCAAAACTACTGCAGATACCAGCAAAAAATATGGCCTCGTATCTCTACATATCATTAAACATCATCACATTCATGTGTGCAAAGCCTGAAAATCAGTTCGAAATATAAAGCATGTGTTGAAACTGCAAAATAAGCAAAAAAGATTGGTAAAAAGGTTTCTGGCGGGGTTAGAAAAACCCATGTATATATATATATATACATATATACTAAGAATGTGATATTAGTTTTGGGGTTGATGGAAAATTCATGGGTACCAAGGGATGTTCATGTGATGAACGAGAACCTGCACAGGCGGTACAGACCTGCCTACAGATCTACAATTTGGATCCCTACAACTGGAATGGGAGTTTCTGTATTACTGACCTTGGTTGCTGATTCACCTCGCTCGCGAAAGAGTACACGAATCATCACTGGTTTAAAATCATCTTTCATGGTCATGGTACGTAACTGCTTCTTGTTACCAAGGATTCATACAAGGACAGTACGTACGTAATATTCAATGCTTAAAAGTGGACTAATTGGGGCTACTGCATGGCTGAGAAACCGCGGTTCGAAATTTGACAGACGTCAGCAATCACTGGGAACTGACCCTGTGGCATGGCTGTGGACCCCACACACACAGACCATCACACAACGTCACCCCGGTTTGAACATCAACCTAGCTGACAATCTCGTAGGATGTTCATCCACCAAAAGAAATTATAGTGCGCCGTTATACTGAGATCATCCCCATTACTCCCATAATAAATATTGCAGAAATAAAAAGAACAATACAATAACACTAAGATCAATATTTCAATAGTAAAACTAAGACATTGTTAATAAACATAAAAACCAAAATAGTATAAACATAGTAATCAATATATATATATATCAATTATACCATTTTTATATTTCTAACCAGCAAACATGGCTAAACATTGACCCCCCCAAAACTGGATCGCTCCTCCACAGCTCCTATGCCAAGCGCTGGAGCTAGCTCCGCTGGGCTGTCCTGACATTGAGAAGGTCACCATGGTCATTTGGGGATGGGTCATGGTACCCTGATACCGTGCCGTGAACCCCAAAATACTGTAGCTGGGATTAGCTGGGTTAAAATGGATGTGAATAACCCACTAAACATGGATTACTATAGCTATTGACCCATAGCCATTTCTGTTTCCAAGCCTGTAGTTTTGAGACATGTTCAGTTTTGGCCATATTGACACTTGTAATACACGTGTAGCATTCCTATTAACATGACATATTTCAGAATAACTTTTGGCCACGGCAAAAGTACTGCACTCCACTGGGTTTTCTCCGCTGAGTCCTCTCGGGTCTGCAACTGGGTCACTTCGACCCCTGAGGAACACTGAGGGAATGATCCGCTTCGAAGTGACAACGGGTGACAACCCACCCACAACAATTGGCTGTATATACATGATTTTACATTCCCCACTTGTGTCTTCATCCTTAAAATTCGATTAATTTCAGTATCTAATTCAAAACTCAAAGGTTTGTACCTCCCATTTTGGAACATACCCACTATGCCCATTAGTTTTCTGTTTGTGAACATCTTCAGCAAATATCAGCAGGGGGTTTGAGGAGCACCACTTTTTCTGTGATGCCCAAGACTATTCCCGTTGAAACCATCCCAAAATGGGAGGTTTATGGCATTGGTTTACCACATTAAACTCGGTTCTTGTGATGTTATTGGCTTTAAGATTCGGTTTATGATCGGGTGGACGACATGAAATTGTTGCATCTTGGTGTATATTATACATATTGGGTTTATACAGAATTGGGTTTATGATTGGGTTTATCAAATTAAACGCGTTTTTGTGATATCATTGGGTTCATGATTGTGTTTATGATGGTGTTTAATCTGTTGACCACATTCAATTCGCTTTTGTGAAATTATTGGGTTGATTATTGGGTTTGCCACAATAATTGTTGGTGCTTTGATTTTGGTAATATGTCTGGTATTGTTTGGTCCACTTCGGGCCTTTCTTCTCTCCCTTGAAGGCTCCTCGCGCTCTTCTTAACACCAAGCGACCCCTGCGAAGCGTCCGAGGCTTGGGCAGATTTAAGGGGGGTGCAGCCTAATAATCCTCATAAACTCCGGCTATCCTGGTTAGTTGATAATATGTTCCCATAATGGATTGTGATAATCCCGAATATATTGGCTAGTATCTGTTGATGTAACCCCCGAACTAATCATCAACCAAAAGAAGTTTTGAGCACTGCTCAGCTGGTTGAAAGACTTTGCAAACTGTTGAATTCGAGGACAAACTCAGAATTCCATTTATTTGGCAAAAGTCACGTTTTGACAGGACCTGGATTTCAGTGGGAGTACAGGCTCCTCCAGACCCTTCTCACGTTCTGAGATTGATTGCTGTGTGCAGAGCGATGTGTGTGTGTGTACTGTGTAAATATATATATATATATATATATATATATATCATACAAAAACCAAACTATATATGTCGATATATGTGTACAAATCGATGTACATGTATAATATATATATATATATATATTATAACTGTTGATCGATAAAATCTGCACAGGATTGACGAGCTGTATTATGAACATACACAATGATATATATCATCTAATGATACAATGATATAATGACACCTAATGACATAGTTTTTTAAATGATCTCTCTCTCTCTCACTCTATATATATATATACACACATATGTACTGTATATATATTTATATACATATGTAGTGTATATATATATATATATTATGTATTAAATAATATTAAATAATCCCACAATATCATATAAAATCACACGCACAACTAGCTCCAGCTTGACCTGGAGGAAACGATTGCTGCCAGGGGAGGAACCACCTTGGCGCCAGCGAATGATTGGAATGGATATGACGGGTGTACCAACGGATGCCTATTAAGCACCACTGAAGGGGGATAAGTGTAAAGCGCCCTGGATTTTTTTCAGGTCCTGAACTAACAGATATATTGAGGTATTCAAAGTAGTGTGTGCATTTCTTGTGATTTCCTGGCGCACTTCCGCGTGCAGGAGAGATTCGAAAAAAAACTGCGTGTCAATTGACGCGTCGTGTCAGTCGGTAGAGGGTTGCTTTAGAATCAGCGCCCCTTAACAAAAGGGGTCTGTTTAAAGCGCCCCTTAGAAACGTCTCGGGTGCTTTTTGAACACCACCTGTGTGCGTGTCATTTCGCGTCGATTATGGCAATTTTGTTGTTCGGAGATTGGATCTCAAGTTTCATGATGCTGATACACATCCCTTAGGACGTGCTGGTTTTAATTTACAACTGGAACTGCGCCCAAGTAGAGCCTTTGTTCTCACTTGAAATGTTGAGTAGATATGAGGAGATCGCAACTGCTAGTGGTGCGGCAGTTGCCTGGCACAGTATTCCTGAAGAGGAAAGGTACATGAGCTGAAAGTTAGCCTGTTGCACTACCATAGATCCTATTTCACATAATCAGCCCACAATTGCGGTCCTTTTTTCTCCCTGAAGGATTTCGTTCCCACGATGTGGACCTCCAAAGCGGTGTCCGTGCTGCGATGCGCAAGGAACAGTCTCGATGAGATCTGTCGTCACTGTCGCTGATTCCAAAAATGGCTGGAAACAAGTGCTGGTTTGTGGTTGAGCCAATCCCTCACAAAAAGTCACACTGCCATTGGGCATCATCTTGCAAGAAGTCTGAGAAATAATTGTGGTTGGAAATAGTTAATTCTTCAACCACCAGCCCGTTATTTTGGTTCTAGGTTTTATACGCCATGATTGTGACTTTAGTACCCCAGCCTTTGATATTCAAATCTCCAGTGGAACACTAATCGGACTTTGATCTCACCGTCATTTGACCGTTCATGATTATGGTACCGAAGAGTGCCCTTGAGGCAGTTTTCCGGATTTTTGCTCAGCTCATTTGCTAAGAAGGGTATCCACTGCCCTCAAATTGCTACGACCACCACAAAGAAACAGGTGAGAAAGTGTGAGAACGGAAACCTACACCATATAGAAATGCTGACCAACCTCACCAGCACTTTCAAGAACTCCAGTTCAACCGCTTCAGTTTAACAAGTTCCACCGGACGTTGGAGCAGTGGACAATTCTGCGTATTTCCATGCGAATGTGCGATCGGGTTTGAACGCCATATTTTTTCCTATGTCACATCAAAGTTGAGACATGTTAGCGATGGGAGTCATCATTTTGAAACATTTGACCTTATTTGAAGATCGATCATTTCAAAGACAGCATTTTAGTTTCAGGTGACTCTTCAACATTAAGTTGGGCCATTGGGCATATGAAATTGCATACTACTCTGACGTTGGCATCCCATCCGATGTACATGTCCCGCACACGGTTGCCAAGAGAGTATCAAATCACCCTCGCCGGCAAAAAACACTTATTTCGAGGCGTTGGCAGGCAGTTTCTGTCTCTGAAACGTAAAGCTCTGTATGCACAGATACCGGATACGAAACTATAGAAACCCAACCCTAATATATCAACCCCTCTACAAAGCATGGTTTAGTGGGGACCATTTAGGGGCTGTTTCATGGGATGGGATTTGTGGGATCATAACACCGCCTCGATTAGGATGAAGGTGATATTTCGTCATATGCATCTATCATATTCTATCATCATCGATATATGGTTTGTGCTGTTGCGACCATTTGAAGCCATACAGAAAAGCAGCTTCTCAATTTTCCCTTCGGATGGTCAAGTCCGCACATGTGCTTCTAGTCGTATCGATTCGATGTTTTGTCGGCAACAAATGGGGGGTTTGCCGGCATGAACTTTCCATTTTGCATCAACAAACCAGTGGGAATGTTTCGGAATTCGGACGAATTTGGAACAGAATTTCCCATAGACGCCATGAAATATCCGTATAATTATCCCAAAATTCCGCAAATATTTGGGACATCTTCCCATAAGTTCCCATAATAACTCTAGGACATTACTCCGACTGCTCACTGCTCGATCCCTTCGCTGCTTTTGGTATGTTGCGCTATGCTATGTCGTGCCGCGTTGGTGGAAAAGGTCACATGCCGGAAGCCATGCTCTTCAAAGGCCTCCAGACATGACTTTGGTGGATCTAACAAATACTTTCAAACCTGGGTATATATCTGGGTAGATGATAACAATTCCATAACTGGTTCTTCAAAGTGACCCTTTTAAGGTGGCTGAGCCTAAAATTAGGTTAAGAGACCTTGAAATAGTGGTGGAACAAGGTCACATTGAAGAATGGGGTAACCTGGAAGTAGGCTATAATTGGGATTGTTCCCCCTATACATCCCTATACCATCATTCGAGCGAGGTCGCGGTGGGCCGTTATAATTTAATTTCCCGATATACGGAGGATTCCTAAAATGGGGGTACCCCAAATCATTTTAGTATTGAAACACAGGGTGACTTGGGGATTTCCCATTTAAGAACCACCCATATTTAAGATTCAACAAGTAAACGTGTATTTTACCATCAAGAACGCGTATTTTAGAGTGCACTAATAATAAACAAAATGGTGATATGACTAGCAAGACATGGTAACATAATCAAACAAACTAAGAAGGAACTAATAAATAGGGGGTTGAATCATGAAAGATAGGGCGGTGAATATGGTTTAATCAACCTGGGGATATAGCCATTCTTTGATACGTCACTGGAGTGATGGAACATAATCCCTTCCTCCATTAAACACCCCCAGATGGGACCCCAAAGCGAACACATATAGTACAAAACGAGGGTTTACAGCGTAATACTCAATAATAGGAGAAGATGGAATTACTACAGTGTGCCATCAAACTGTATAGAATGTGGAGTGATGTCATAGAATGACAAGGAATGTCATCAAATATGTGGAATACTGTATGTTCAAGGTTGTGATTCAATGCCATACGTCTTCTATGTGGGGTCTAATGTTTTGTTGCTTTTCTCTTTGCATCGGGCATAGGATATTTGCAAAACAGAGCCATGCAAAATACCCCTATCCCATCTCATTATACTAGTTGGGTGAGAATATTGAATATTCCCATTAAACATCATTAAGCCAGGTAGTGGTAGTCGAATATTTTATAATAACCAATCAGCAGGTGCTTTTTTCATGTTCCCACCTCCTGCACGTTCATTTTCCCTCCAACCGCTTGAAGAACCTCGCTCAACAGGACCTCCAGAGTGACGCTGATAGCACAGGTGCAATATGCTTACCCCAGGGTAAACTGACTTAGATGTCCAAAACCAATGGTTTAAGTTTTCCCAGGAAAATGATCTACAAATGGTGGGTTTTTAGTTTACCCCTGTGTGAAACATACCAACACAGTCCGAATCATGTTGTATCTTAAACAAACGTATCCACCACAATGTATGCAAATTTGGATCCGCCACGCAATGATTGCGCCAGGTAGCTCAAGTGGGACTTCCGGGGTTTCAATTCCGAAATCATGAAACATTATCCTATTGAAAGTCTAGGTGATCAGGGGAATCTGACAATTGTCGTTTGGTTGCAGTTTGTCAAAGCACAACAGACATGTGGCCCAAGTATGTCAAATACCTGCAACTGACACCAATGATAAAGATGTTGCGGCCAAAAACTCATATTATCCCCAGCTGCTGGACCGCTGAACCCAGCAGCCATCGCCTCGATTTTCGTTTCCATTCGCCAAATGTCCAAGGCTTTGGCACTGCCACGGAGTTTCGCAGCTCCTTCGATGAACTCCTGCAGCGTAGCAGCACAGTGGTGGTCTGTACCAACCCATCCCCTTAGTGAATAACAACGAACACCGTTGAACACCCCTTAGTTAATGCCCCCCAATCAGTTGTGATGAAATCATCCCTACATTCCCCATGGTGTCTGTGGGCTGCTTGATCTTAGGGAGAAGGGATCATTTTCCGCCATGGTATTGCCCCAGTTACAGCAGGAAACAACTTCCGAAAAAATCTGTGCTGGAGTGCAGCCAAAGAGTTGAAACTTCTTGGGCAATGTGGCTCAGTGTGGTGTGGTGACCTTTTTACAACCTGCAGGTGTCGCTGCAGCCAAAGGCTTTGGCCTGGAAGGCCAAGCCTTCCATGGCAACCTTGGGCTTCAGTTTGGCCTTCTCGGCAGCGGCATACAGAGATTTGCCGCCCCGCACTAGGGATTCACGGGTGCCCCAGAGAAGGCATTCGGGCCGAAGTTCCGGAGGGGACTCCTTGTGCGGAAGGTCTGGAGCGGAGGGGTTGGCCTCCTGTTCTACGAATCCCATTCGCACATTGTGGGCAAGGATTCGCCCGTCGCTGTAACGCGGGTCAAGAGCGGTTGTCTTCACTCTCGAACTCTTCGTACCGCGCAAAGTACAGTCCGCTGTCACCTTCTCGGCGGTGGTTCGGGATCGACAGCTCACCATTATCACCATCATCGCCATCATCATCACCATCACTATTACCATCACCACCGTCATCATCATAATCATCATAATCATAATCATAATCATCATCATCATCACCATCACCACCACCATCATCATCATCATCAGCATCATCATCATCATCATCATCATCATCACTATTACCATCACCACCGTCATCATCATAATCATCTTCATCTTCACCATCATCACCATCACCATCACCATCACCATCACCATCATCATCATCATCACCATCATCACCATCATCACCATCATCATCATCACCATCATCATCATCATCACCATCATCACCATCATCATCATCATCATCACCATCATCACCATCATCACCATCATCATCATCATCACCATCACCATCACCATCATCGTCATCATCATTATCATCAGCATCATCATCATCATCTTTACCATCATCATCTTCACCATCATCACCTTCACCATCATCACCGCCATCATCATCGTCGTCATCATCGTCATCAACATCATCACGATCATCATCGTCATTGTGGTCATGATCATCATCTACTTCATCATCTCCGTTTTCCATTGTCATGTTCATTGTCATTCACATAGGTTGAGTGCCTACACGATGTGGAACTCATGTGATGTTAATTTCTTTTGAAGAGCCTCGAGTCATTTTTCTTGACGTGCCTTCTGCATCACACAGGAGGATCATACAGCCAGCCATTGTCCTTTTGACAGTTCCAGGATGTTCAAGAGTGTAGCATCAAGAGCGTATTGAAAATTACTTGAGAAAGTCAAGAGTGTAGCGCCAAGAAAGTCTTCAAAAGTTACTTCAGAAAGTTCAAAAGTGTAGCATCAAGAGAGTTAGTTGAGCAAGTTCAAAAGCGTAGCATCAAAAACACAGAAACAAGAACGTTACCGCCAACCCAAACCCCCCCTTCCCCCGACCCCCCTCCACCGCACCCCTCCGCCCCAACAAAAACTATACGCTCAACAAATACACATAGGTCAAAGATAGTCGAACTGCGATGTCAATGGCATCCATGGCAATGTCAACCTACGGAAGAAGATGACCAATTTGGAAATGTTTCAGGGCATGATTATCAGTAATGCAATTGTCTGAAATGTCATGAGTGAAACTTAAGCGTACAAAACTTGCGACTCTTTTGCATGTTTTGAAGATGATGCTAAATATTCTCTACAAATAACAATTATGTAAAATGACGCCCCTAGGAAGTCGTGGATTTGACAATGAAACATGACTTCCGCAGCCACGTGTCTTGCATTTTACGGGATCAAATGGGCCTGTTCTGCGCGACGGGACCCGACGTCCGAGCCAATAACAAGTCAGATCGTATATCAGAAAACTAATAGAAAACTTAGATTCAACAAGTCAAAAACAGAATAACGATAGATAACCCCTGCAAGTCTGCAATTCCAATTTCAAGTCAAAATCAAAACTTTCTGGATGGACCAACTTTGGGAATGTTTGACCCTTCTGATCAACCTGACCATTGCCAGACCAAATTTTTGACAAAACCGATTTTTTTTGAGCAACTCAGACCAACTTTTGGCCAACTGCACATCTTGCCAATTTCTGAAAAACTTCTAATCGACTGATCGACCGTTTCTTGAGAAAGTTTGGACCGACTCATGATCAACCAATCAACCACTTCCTTTTCTGGAATACCCAAAATTCTCCCTGCACGCGACCAGAAACCCTGTCGCTCCGAGAGGGTGATCTCACCGTCCCCGTTGTCGAGAAACTCCTCATCGTCATTTCGCTGCTGAGGCTTCATGCGATGCGAACACAAAAACTTACTGGTGCTTAGTAGGGAATGGATAGGAATGGGGGAATGGGATGGTTATTACTAGTGATTATGGATCATTCCCTCATTCCCTGCTAAGCACCAGTAAGAAAATTACGGATTACTCCTGGCCTATCCCATGGCTCAAGAAGTTTGGCCAGCTGCCTTGCAACCACATGACTGAAATTTGATACTGGTAACTACATGTAACTACACTTTACCCAAAAGACTGCTTTGCAGCGATGATGGCCGAACATGTTTTTTTTTCTGTAGCATGCTGCTGGGATTCTGGGCAGGTGTTTGTTGGGGATTTTTTTTGCATTGTTTTGCACAACGCAAGACAGCCACCCATAGTGAAATTCAGAAGCCCAGAGTCAAACAAACTGAGCAAGTCGTGGTACTCCAAATCAAGCCTTAGACCAGTATAAGCACATGGTGACACCTTGCACAACTTCAACAGCTCTGGCTGGGTGGCAAGTGAGTCCGCTGAGACAAGTTGCCCTCATGTGGTCTGGCCTTATCTCTTGCCGTTTCCCCATATGCAAAATACATGTATGTATATCTATCTATCGATTATCTATCTATCTATCTATCTACCTATCTATCTAACTATCTATCTATCTATCTATCTATCTATCTCTGCGCTTTAGACTTAGATATTTAGAATTGACATGCCGGGTTTAACATGTATCTATGCATGTATTTACACATTTGCGTAGGCAAGAACATACAAGTGAAAGACCTGTGAGCAGTATAACTGTAAACAAGTGACATCCGTACGTAATTAAACATATTCAATTGGTGTCATTTTGACATCTGTACGTATGTGAGGAAGTAAAAAAAGACACACATACATTTTTACAAACGTAGAAGTGCACAAAAACACATGAAACATATTTGGCATATGATACATAAGTACTTATTCGCAAATATTCATATCCAATCATATCCACATGTTTTGCCGGCTTTCCAAATGCAGCCCATGCCGAAAAAATCAATAACGAGCGTTACTACGATTTGTGGAACAATTGCAAAACCTTTGAAACGATGACAACTTCTATGAAACTATGACAGCGCCTATGCAACGATGACAACTGCTATGAAACGCGGACAATTTCTATGACATGATGACAACTGCTATGAAATTACAGTAGTTGTTGCATGCTAAAACATTGTGAAACCTTGGAAATGAGATTTGCTTGGTTCACAAGACCTTGTCAAGGGCACTTCAAGGCATTGCCTAGATTCTTCCATGTGAAAATATACTTTCGCCAAACTTTCGCGACTCCACCTTTTTTCTTTCGCAGGGTTATATATATGGTTATCCACTTTTGTGCTGCTGAGACGTGCCCAAAAGAGCATGTAAATGGCTACTGTGTGAGTGATCTGGGGACAGCCAAGGGCAGATGCAAGGCCATGTTGGGACAGTACCACTAGGAAACAGCAAAGTGATTGTTTCGCTGCAAGGGTGCTGCGGGATTCCACGGACACCTTCTCTTTTGCCACTGCTTCCCCGAAACTTTAGCGAAAATTCCTTGCAGGGGATCTTGGGGTGGAGCTCCACTTGATTCGAATATAGTACGTGGGTCTAGTCTGTCCCTGCCATTCACACGTCAGCAGGTTTTTACTTCACCGAGAAAAACAGTATGACATTATGGTACAACACCTCATCAAAAAACTCTCGCCATACCTTCGCCCAAAAGCTCTCATGGGGTCTCATGTTGTAACGCTGGCGGCCTTTGCGATGAACAATCCTTACAAGATCACAAGGACCTTTAGATCAACAACTCCCATATACCTAGATAAAATATAAGCATGTATAAAATATATATGTAACAATCGTATGAATCCGCCGACCCCTGCCGACAGCAGGGGGAGCGCGTCAGAGAAGAGATTACAAGCAACAAGTGTTGTGCAGTGCAAGCGAGGGGCAAGCGACAGGGGTTGGTAAATGTCCTAATTGAACATCACCCAACTACAGGGATAGAATTTCCAACAGATACTTGTTCAAGTGATGTTCAAAATCACCAAAACAGGACGTTTACCAACCCCTGAGCGAGGGGGGGACAGAAAGGGAAGCCAGGTGCAGAGTAAGAAGCCCAAAAAAGGAAGCGAGAAAGGAGGGGCAGTCTCAGCGAACGTAGCAAGCGAAAGAAGCACGAAACAAGAAGTTAGAA
>Ga0126342_10012436_pt1 | contig 15180 bp, 13 predicted proteins | sample Cyp1metagenome_FD_92528 | JGI IMG/M metagenome (GOLD analysis project Ga0126342, IMG submission 92528) | Coral microbial communities from Lord Howe Island, Old Settlement Bay, Australia - Cyphastrea 1 metagenome | ecosystem: Host-associated > Invertebrates > Cnidaria > Coral ...
TATACTATACTATGCTATGCAATGCTATGCTATACTATCCTACCCTATTCTATGCTATACTATACTATCCTACCCTATGCTATGCTATGCTATACTATCCTACCCTATGCTATGCTATGCTATACTATACTATACTATGCTATACTATACTATACTATACTATACTGAGTATACACAATACTAGATAATATATGACAATATCATGTGCAACAAGAGGAAGAACTTGTCCCAGTGACCCTCACAAGAAAGGAGTCAGCACCGCCTCGAACCCAAAGATATCCAAGACCCCCGCAAACCTGCATGTTTCACATATTTCACGTCAACAAGGACATGCGTGACATGCCACTATATGAATATGACTATATGTGCAGGCCGGTACTCCACTGTCAGTGAATTTAATTTGATGACCGTTTCATGGTATTCATTGGCATCACAGGGCGCTTGAAATCAGACCTTCTATACTCCAATATACTCCGTATGCCTGATGGCGCTGATGGCGCTTGATCATCTACTGCATCATACTTCATCAACAGGAATCTCAGCTGGACAACTTGGCATGCGAATCGTCCAAGGCCCCCAGACGGCAGATTTGGGGCTGTTGCCTTGCCTCGCAAAAAAAAAAAAACAGACAAGACTTCAACTTTGGGTGACTTCATATGACTTAACAATCTTCCAAGTGAATCCAAATTGATGATGTGTCGACATTTGTCAAATTGATTCAAATTGCTTGATACAGTATTTGTTGCTTTCACCGCCCTAATCTTGACTGCTTCGTCTCGAGTACTCACAAGGAGTAGCACCTCCTCGACTCATGGTGTTGATGAGGCCCACAGCCCACATGAAGAGAGCCTGAGAAGAACGTCTCAAGTAGTTGGGGGCAATGGATAGCAATGGTGCAAGTTGCAAAAGAAACTACCTGTCCCAAATGTTCAAGAACTGCTTCAAATCAAGGGAAATCAAGGGGAAAATAACATGAATCTTTGGGAATATACTGGCCCTTTGGGGCAAAAAAAACCTTCAAATGCAGGGTTTACTTTTGGCATCGCACCTCGTAGAGAGACCTTGCAATGGATTGAGTCAATTCTTTCGCCTGGTTGGGCCTGAGGTGCGGGGAACCCTGGCTGACAGCTAGATAGGGCACAACTCGATTGCTACCAGTCTCATACTGTCTCTCTTAGTGTCTCTCTTGGTATTGTCTTAGTAGTTGTCTTCGTAGTTTGTCTTAGTAGTTTGTCTTAGTAATTTGTCTTAGTATTGTCTAGACCTCACGCCACAACGGACAAACGTATCGGAAATAGATGGAAATAGTTTCTTGCCCGCCACTTTACCTGCATCTGCTCCTTTGTCTGAATTAGGAGGCAAACAGGTTGCACTACAGTGGGCAAGAGTGTCAAAAGGGTGAGGCTTCAACTGGTCTAAATTGTTTCAAGACTTTAGAAAGGTAGGCTTTAGTATTCTTTAGTGTATGTGACTTTTGTGTACGTATTCAATTGATTCGACTGTTTCCTCTAGGGTTCCAGGTCTCAAAACCTCTTGGGCCGGTACGAGAGGGGTGAACTCACAACTGATCCCCGAGGCCTCGAGCCCATTCACAGTCTGTGGGCATCTCTTGGTTTTGAAGAACCAAGAACAGAACATACAGATCATACAGAACAGAAACTAATCATGTGAAAAATGTAGAAGGATTGACAGTGGTTTTAACCATGGAATAGGCCGCAAATAAGCAAAATCTCGGCAACCCCTCCAGTACGGGTTGCCCTCGTGGCTAGCAGCACCATGCTTTCCGCCAAACACAAAATTGGTGGTGAAGACGGTGAAGATCATCCAATTCAATTAGTCCAATTAGTCCAATTAGTCCGGGGCATCACTCGCTTCTTGGTACTCAACGCTACCTGCTCGGACAGATTGTGAATTCGACATGAAATTGATTCACTGATTCATATTGATTCAATTTGCTGTGAAGGCGCTGTATCTACGAATTGGAGGTGTGACTGAGCTGTGGAGAACGGGACTTGGAAGGCGTCCTGCTTTCCCGCAAACCAGACCCTGATTGTCTGATGTAGGTGAAATGTTCCTCCAAACAATTCCTACAGTTTGGAGCATCGAACCACTCATGCCTCCAATAGTTGCGGCTGAACCCCCAAAAGGACTGCCAGATCTTCAAAGGTGTCGGGAGATGCACAAACCTTTCGGGCTGACCCCGGAAGAAAACTTCGGGACGCCATTCCAAAATATTCCAAACACAACTTAGATAACTTAAAACTTAGGAATACATAGGAATACTTCGGAGCTTTCAATGAATTCAAAGACTGTCGTATAATGTCTTAGAATTGTCTTATATAACTTATGTAACTTAACAATACTTAACACATTTAACACATCAGGATCAATCAGGATCTCTACGGCATGGGGCATGTGCTGCCAGGTCTCTGCAGCATCTCCGGGAGACTCGCCTACCCATTGCACCTGCCAAGGGAGTGGTCCATGTGGGACATGCAGTGGAAATCCTCTGAGCTGCGACGGAAAGCATACGAAAAGCGGAATCGAACGGAGTCGAACGGTGGTTCAGGTGGCCCTATCGAAAAGGCATGGGGAAGGCTGCCCTCCATCTTGCTTTTCGGAAGACGATCCCATCTACTTTGAGGTGCCACTCCAGCAGCTTCTCGACTTCTCGTGCGCCTTTTTCACTTTCATTAACCGATTGGTCATTGGGTTTCTGACCGTTGCTCAGCTACCATGAGTGGTAGATCTGAAGACAAAGACGACATGTTGAGGCCAGGCTCAACAAAGAATGCAGCCTAGTTCTGACATTCTACCAATCATGGCCTCCGCAGTTCATATCTTTTGAGCCGCACTTGAAATTCGCTGCCAAAGGCTGGTGCCAGAAGCCAAATACCTAACACAAATCTTCGTTAAAAGATGCCAAAGAGACTATATAACACTCTTAAAATCATCATCCAGGTGCTGAAATCAATGCGCCAGCTTGGCTTCCTGTAAGCCGTTCCGGCATGAAATTCATGAAAAGTATAGTATAGTACAATTCTGCGGCCAGATTCTACCTCTGCAAACTTTCAAAAGTCTTTGCCCAAGATCAACCTGAAAAGGAGAAAGTCCGCAGGGCTCATATTTCAATTAAGCTGAGTCATCGTCGTCGTCTGTTACAAGGTTCTCCGGATTCGTTGCCAAATTGATATGGCTGAACGGGGTGGGTTGCACGAAGTCACGGTGGGTCTTTCCGGTGGTGTTTCGCAAGAGGGAGGTCGTGTGCTCGTTGTAGAACCTAATCGCAAGGTGCCCGGTTGCGTGCCAGTGGGTCAACAAGCATTATCACCTTCAAAAAAACGCTGAGAGCACAAGAGCTGCGAAGTGAAGAACGTACTCCTGTGCTACTTGAGCCCATGACACTTTGGCTGTTTTGAAACTTACTTTTTTAATAAATGCCGTTAGCTATGCAGGACATGAACAAGACGGGAAAGAGTGGCATGCCACTGTCGGGCTAGGACATTTCCACATTTTCCACAGCCCTTCACCACCAACACATGACGTCCATATCTGCTGCAGTCGAGTATTTCATCATTTTTGTGAGACAAGTAACTTGATCTCTTCCACGTCGTGTGCACTCTCCGGGATCAAGAACTGCACAGTAGACTGAAGCATCAAAACCACATGTTCCGCAATCAGGAACAGGGCCAAACGCTTCCACAAGGGCAGGGTGTTTCCTACCAAGTTAGCAAATGGAGCCGAGCAACAAGCATCGAATTTGGAAACGAGACTTGAAGTTCGACGAACCCAAACCACTGATATCATATCCACAAATCTAGATAGATCCGCTTCTCCACGATGACTATAAGCCCACTAAGTGAGCATTCAATTTTGTTTTTAATCTTATTTTTAAAGTAAAAATTGAAAAGATGGATTGGTTGGTCAAATTCTTGCACCTAAATCTTGAGGACGCTTTCTTGAGCACCATGTATCTAAGATTATCTAAGAATAAGCTGAGCTATTCAATCTTCTGCCACTGTTATGGCTTGTACAACGATCCTTTGCAACCCTAACATGTGCAACAGTTTAACATGTCCTGGGTAGTAGAAGAAACAAATGAGCCCGACATTCATAGCAACTGCGCTGACCTGCTCGGCGTGCAAAGGCTGACAAACAGCTGTGAGGGAGTCCCAACTCAATCCTTTTTGAGCAGAAACAAAAACTTTATGGAGACCAAGATCGGGAAAATTGGACTTTATACATGATTTTATTGTACGTGGCTGTATGATGCTGTATGGTGTTTTTGTCAACATCAAGCTGATCACATCTGGCACCAAGCAAGAAAATCTTGAATTTCCCTTACACAAATGTGGTCGCCAGGTGATTGCTTATTTAAAATTATTTAAATAGTTTTTGGTCGCCAGTAACCCCGCCAGACTCCCCTTTCTTCCCTTGCTCCCCTGGGGCCAGGCCACGTTAATGGTCTGAAAGATAGAACTCCAAATGCCAAGCCCTGCTGCCACCCTGACAACATCTGACAACACACTTTGCCAAAAGAGGAGCATTTCTGGACAAAACTTGGCGTGAAAACCAACCGCAATCTGCAGAATCTGTCAGAATCTCCTTAGTAGCACTATATGTAGCACTATGTAGCACTATGTAAGTAGACTATGTAAGTAGACTATGTAGCACGGCATGTAGCACTGTGCTTTCCTGGAATCGTTTCCAAAAGTCCAAACGAGTCCAAACCAAGCGTGGACTCATTGGACTCATTGGACTCGGATTAAAATCTCTAACCCCGTGGCCCCCGTGGCTTTGATCCCGGCCCGGGCGGCCCGGCCTCGGTTGAGGTCTTCTTGTTACATAGAGCATTCGATAGATTCGCAAGCGGTAAGAAACAAAGAATTGGATGCATCCAAAGACTGCAACCACCTTGCGGCAAATGTAATCAATCGCCTCTTTGACCATGAAAATGTCAGCACAACCCTTTGCCAAAAGCTTTGTCGTGTTATTCGTTTTGCTGGGCTAGCCAAAATCACTCAGATTATGTGTTACTGTAGCTATTGATAGCTATTGCTACAATAAATGCTCACTGCCAAGCCGAGTGACAGGGGCAATGCTGCCCCAACAAACTATCACCGAATACGAAATTGCAACTTCCAAATAGTCCTCAATTGTAAAGCAAGCAGCAACCGGATCTACTCCAGTCACTAGTTGAGTTGGTTTTGAAATGTTTTGAAACAACATGCCTATCACGTCACATTTCTGCTCAAGTCAAAGCTGGCAGGGGAAAGCCACCAAAACCATGAAACTACCAGTCTACCAGAGTCTCCCTCACCCTATCAGTGTTCCGCATTGGATCCCATTAGGCAGGGACAAGTCAAAATGTGGAAAAGAATCTGGAACACCTCAGAGGGCAGGTCCTGTACAGCATACTGCCATGGCTTGCCAAGAGTCATTTATCTTGTCACCACCCCAGGAATCGAAAATGTACGGAAATTTCTTCGCTTCCCACTGCAAAAACGTGTAGGTGGAAGAGCCTTCCTCGGCATCTGCTGATTGCACCTTCCGATACTCCTGCACAAAGGGATCCACAGAACTGTTCTTGAACCACGGTCTCTTTAGTCGCAAAAAATGTTCTGACCCACCTAAAGAAAAAAATGTTGTAATCCCTGTGAAGCCTATGACGCGTTTGAACCTGCTTCTTATAGTAACTATATAGAAGCCGCTATGAGTATCTTTGCTGGATGGCTGATGTGCCACTCCTTGAGGATTTCCACATAAGAGAGGACAATGGGCAGCAGCAGAAAAGCCAATTCCACCGCTATCAGAATGAAGAAGTAGGTCATGAGGTTCGCCCTCAGGTCGTCATCACCTGCAAACGCAACGACCCGTAGAGTCCGTCAATGGCTGCTTTCTACTGTCAGAACGGAAACATGGACTCACAGGATCTCACAGGATATTCCAGACTTCGGAATGGTTGCGGTTTTCACTACAAGATACTACAAGATACTACAAGATACTACAAGTATATACTGTATATACTGTATATATACTTTGAAAGACTGCACAATACTTTGAAATACACCAAACCTACCTCAAAAGGATGTGTGCTGCACCAGCAAAGTGAGCCCGCCAGCCCACGTGCCTTCTCCACCCCTGTATTATAGTGGCAGCTACAGTAACCATTTGGAGACTTTAGAGATTTGAAATCTGGTTTCATCTGGTTTCCGATAGCCTTACCAGCCTTACCATTGATAAAGAGTGGTGCAAAATCTGCAAGACATTCCAAGGACATTCCAAGTCCCAAGGCGGCCCAGTCACATGTAGTACCTGCAAATGAGTCCATCTTCCGCCAGTCGTCTGGCACGCAGCCAGGAAGGCAAATTTTATCGTCCTTTCTAAAGGCCAGGTTCTTCAGAACCTCAGCAGATCTCAGCAGATCTCAGCAGATCTCAGCAGATCTCAGCAGTGCTCGAGGATTTTGTGAACACACTGAACCTGTGTGATCCATGTCTCTGAACATGTCAGGTCAAGAGAACACATGGGAGGAAAGGGGGCTCAAGGAATGGACAGGTCAGGTTAGAACGAAACGTGCTGGAGAAAGAAAAAGAGACATACACAAAAGTTGACAGACTGAGGACCGAAGCAGAAAATAGGCACGGAATTTTGAGCAATTCTGCATCCAGCTAAAATCGTAAAAGATTGTTGCAGTCTGCTCAAGCCTACAGGAGACCGCATAGAATTCTCTGATGCACAGAAGACGCCAATCTTTTGGCCACAGGAGATGCACTTTCTGTATTTTCGGTTTGGTTCAACTCCCCCCCTCATCCATCCTCATCCAGGGTCCCACACCTTCATGGACTCTGACGACACTTGCGTAGCATCAAATCCCTCCCAGGCATCTGCTGCAACTTCTTCTAATGTGTTGCCGCATTTCTTTTCAATGAAGTTCGTCAGAAAGGCATGAGAGAAGAATGGCCAGTTCGCTACCTGGCAGGAAAGGACATGCGAACATGAGAAGATTCAAGACTTTGGGAAATGTTGTGAATGTCGTTCCTCTCACAATTCCTCCCTTTTCTTTGATCATTTCACAGTGAGCGGCAAAGAGCTTCACTCCGGCCAGAAGTGCTGAAAGCTTCTCCTGGGGCGGGGAAAGCCCAAGCTTCTCGCTGTGAAAGCGAGCCTTTAAAATCCTTTGAATATGGGCTGAAAGTGATGAGAGCTCCATGCTGTCTTTATAGTGAGGGGAATCATGTGGCGCTGGTGAGCACATGCATAAAGGGGACGGTCCTCTAGATAAAAGGAATTGAACAGACCTCGTCTTACTAGATCTTGTCAAACCTTGTGAATGTGAACGACGGAAACGGTAAACTCTTCATGACTCTTCCAGCCTTCCAGCACTATCAGCACTAGCAGCACTGAGAATTTTGAAATATGTTGAATCGAGTCTCCGAGTAGGCTCTCTCTGTTCTCAGGTTCTCAAGCGACACGAGGCAAGGCGCCAACTTGGACCACACAAGATTGCCGCCCTTGATGACCTTTGGATATCTTTGGATGCCCGTTCCCCGGTCATTCCCCCCCCCTTTTGCTGACCTTGCTTCACGTTTATCACAAAAAATATAACCCAAAAGAGAAAAGTCACTTCAGCAAATGGGTGGTGACAGCAACCAGGATCAAAGAAGAGTAGCTGTAGAGCACGGACTTTTCGTCCAATTGAAACTGCCATGCCAGAACGCTGAAAATGGCTGCCACATACACAACAATGTAGAGCAAAGCACCGAGGTTCACAAAGAAACCACAATTGCTGCGCTTTAGCTCATAGTCCCAATCGGGATTCAGTTGCACTATAGGTTCTTCGTCTGATGTGACTCCCCATATCTGCCTGACTCGACAGGTGTGCCGCTTGAAGACTTGCAGCATGATGGCTGCCCATACAGATACGAATGCAGCCACTGCTGTTCTGCCAATCTCTCCCTGTTCCTTAGATGTGGACTAGGGGATTGAGGAAATACAAGAGTGCAAGCTCAAATGATCAGAAGACAGAAACTGATGTTTATTGTGTCTAAAGCCGAAACGCCAAAACAATGCCAAGTGCAAATCAAGCACGTCACCGAGCACAGTTCGCCTCGCAATCCAGAAGCCGGCCCCAATGAAAGCAAGATAGATCAGTGCGTTGCACAGGTGCATCATGAAGCGGAAAAAGAATGCCATCTGGTCGCCAAAGTATCGACGCACGGACAGGATACCCTTCAACTGATTAGCAGGAAGAAAACCACTGCAAGAAAGGATTGTGTGATGCATATCTTCAAGTTCTTCAGGATCAGGACAAGGGTAGTACCCTGAGATCACACCCTGCTCTTGCATGACATCCAGACTGACCCACCGGTCTAGCCAGAATTCTAATAGTCTGATGGCATCGACTTTGCGGAAGCTGCTAAAGTGGTCTTTGCCTTCGATACTGAAACGGTCATAAGCCAAGACCTGGCAGGATTAAACATTATGACGGGACGGAGGCAAAATGCCTCAGGTACAAAAAGAATCATAAAGACCTTTAGAAAATGATTACTGATCCACGGCCAACAAATTTCAAGAAATCTAACAGACTCAAAGATATTCAAATATCATCAAATATCTCGAACTTTGCTTGGAACGTTGCTTGGAACGTTGCTTAACGTCGCTTCGGTATACCAGGCCGCGGCCAAGAGGGCACCAGGCCTCGTGGCCATCGAAGTTCTTCATGGGCTCAAGACCTGGGTATGGACCATTGGGCTTCACCTTAGCATAGGCCTCTCTTCTCAGTGGCATGCTGTAGCCCAGCCTCAAAGCAATTCAAAGCAATTCAAAGCAATTCAACAAGAATCCAACAAGAATCCAGACTAGTCCAAATATCTGATTATTCAATTCAATTCTTCCTATCCTGTCGTTCTTGTTCCTTCGTTTGCTGTTGGCCGTTGGTGGTTTATTTTTGGCACTGGTGGTGTTGCCACTAGTGGTGGTGGCCCTGTTGTTGGCGGTGTCAGTGGTGCAGTCATCATGCCCAAAAGACAAGGAAAGTGCCTTGGTGGCTTCAAGCCTAAGAAAAAATTGTATACCAGAAGATACACCATACCCACGGTGGCCAAAATTACAGCCTTTCGACACTTTCGACATTTGCCCTGCCTTTGGGCCATGAACTGGATGGTCGGGCCCTCAAGCGGAAGGCTGAGGGTCACAAAGTCTTCGTCCTTGTCCAGGCTTGGGAATTGATTGACAATGATGCCTGAATGACCCAGAATCTCCAGGAAGCGCGCCCTGATGTCAGCCTGATAAAGCTCCATGTCCAATTCTTCTCCTTCCTTGATGTATTGGAAATTTCTGAGCGTGTCGGCGCTGTGAGGATTGTCGCCACTGAGAAAGACTTTGCACGCAAGGTCGTAGGGATCTTCCACAGTGTGATGGTGGTCGACACAACCTCCTGCTCTCTGGTCGCGTGGGAAGATGAGAATCAAGGTACAATCTCCGGTATCATCCAGCAAAGGCGGAACTGCACCAGGCAACTGAAGGATTGGGCGCTGCTCGCCTCCGTCTCCGTTCCCTCCTGCACAAGAAGAGCGACCCTTTAGACTGAGAGCGGCTAACGAATCGCTGACATAATTGACACACATAAAGAAATGATCATAAATGAAAATTTCTTGACTGGAGGAAGTTAGTACGATGTTTTCACTTTGCATAAGCCAATGTGGTTTTGAAAACGCGCGAGATCTTCAACAAAACTGTTTCATCAGTTTCATCGTCCTTTCAGCAAGCTCCAGCTCTGATCCGAGATGTTTACGCTTCGCATCTCCAAATTGCTGAGCAAAAGCTCTTTCTCCACCTGAGCGTCTTTTATCAGTTGGAGAATGCAAAAAGCGAAAAAAAAAAGGACAGGATGCATCAGGATGCACATGGATGCACTAGCAGCGCATAGTCTAGCATTGGCAATCCCTTAAGTTACACCCCTTGACATCTGGACATCTGGCATCTTGACACTGAGGTTTCGACGGCGAAGATCCGGCTTGAGTACCGGGCAGCCAGGAGATTGAGCCAGGACTCTAGGACACGCAGATGGACTTGGCTGATACGTTCAAAAATATACTCTGGGTATCTCTAGGTCATCCTTCACACGGCAAGTCTTTAGACAAAGTTCACCATCTTGACAAGGCCATGCTGGAAAGTTCGCATTGCGTTTTTCCTCTATGATCCTTTACGCATTGGAAGACAAAGCCAGCACATTCCAAATAAATTGAAAGCTTGTCCACACCACCGCTTTACCAACAGCCAGCCACACAGAGACAAAAACGGCAACAAAAAAGGAAAAGAAAGCATATGAAAGGAAAAGAAAGCATATGCTATACTGTACTGCCTGCATACACCGACAAACCGGAATCCTGTTTTGGTTGCTTTCCTAGTATGCCTGAGTCCTCAACGTCCTCAACGTCCTATCAACAGACTCCTCTACTCTGCATGTCTTTGCATCCCTAAGCTGGGACCCGAAACAGATGGGTCGGGCCACCTGTCACTGGCTCGCCCTTCATAGATTTTATAATAAGTTAATGGTGTCCATACATCAATAGCTAGTCACCTTTCTGGGCCTTTACCTGGAGCATCTGATACCGTTTGGGGCAAAGATAAGTGCTGGCCTCCCCACAAAGCAAAGTAGCCGACCTTGCTGGGATCAAGTCGAAGCCGCAAGGCAAACCCAGATTTTGATAGACTTCGCATCAACATTGCATGTTTAAACAGCTTAGACTTAAGTTGACATGCTTCCCATGTTCAAGCCCCTGCCCTGGTTCACCAAAGATTGCTAACATCTTCCAGCATCCCGCGTGGATTTTGTTGGAAATTGTGATTGCATGGTGCCAGCAATCGGTGCTGCCAGGACGCAGCAGGTCCAAAACGCCACTCAGCATGTCCTGCAGCCAAGAATTCAACTGGGCTGCTGGACAAGGTAGGAGTTCAAGCCGTTCCTCCGCCTACGCGGCTTAAACCCATGAACTATCTGAGTTATCTGAACCTATCTGAACCGTTGACCAGAGGTCATGGGCTTGACTTTCTGAAGCCCATGCTTAATCTTCATGAAAACTGTGTGCTACATTTGGGGATAGTTGCCCCCTTTCTAATCACTATTCCAGTGAGGTTGCAGTGAGGTCGCTATAATTTACCCAGAATCTATGTGTTGCACATGTTGTTGCTTTACTTCAAAATGAGCGTTTGTCCTGGATTCATTGACAATGAGAGATGGGAATGTGACTGACTCTTCTCAGCGGGTCCTGATCTGCTCCAACTGCTTTGAATGCAACGAGAAGCCTGTCAAGGTGGTCCAGTGTCTCTCTGAACATGGCAAAAGCAGTGACTCAGAAAATGACTTCAGCTTCAAAATCTAAATAGCAGGAATCGATTGAAATTCCAGCATCAAACAAGAGTTCAAACGAGCTCTTTGTGCCTTTGCCAATCATTTTCGTCGTCAACGCCATCAACCTGAATCAGTCAAAAATGCTTTGTTGAAGGAAATGCCCGGCAGCCCTAGCATGCCCTAGCTGACTTGCCTCTTATCACTCTTATCTTGATGGTTTGTTTAACCTGTGACAACATATACATACATATACAACATCCAGAATGCTGACTTGTTAAACTTGTCAAACTTGTCTTGATGTTGACGCTGCGCCTGTAGGATTCCGCCACCACGCAGCATCGCCTCTGGTGACATTTGCTTTCAAACATCAAAACACATAAAACACCAAACCAATGACCAAAGCAATAAAACATATATAAACATATATAAAACATCAAAAGACCGATGGATCTGTAGAATCTGTAGAATCATGGAGTACTGTACAGTCTAATTCTTCAGAAGAAAGGATACATGCAGTGATGTATGTATTCGATTGTATTCGCCTATATTTGGTCCCTGCTGTTTCTATTTGCCTGCTTTGGCACCGGTCATCACGACTAGCAAGCTGCCTCTTATCTTGCTAAGCGACAAAATCATGATCGGATCGCCATTTGTATGTTTATTTGCAACAGTGTCCCGAGGTTCTTTGCCAACGACCTTTGAGTCCCTGCATAATCTTCAGCTCGTTGTCGTAGCCGGTGCCTTTGTCGCTGCTCCTGGATGAAGAAGGTCGGCAGTGGGTTGAGAGAGGACAGGCGGAATGAGAAAACGTCGACAAAGACTAAGACCTGTGACTCATCCCTGAAGATGCATGAAATCGCTTGAATAATTGGAGTATGAAAATAAGGCTGCAAGACAGTACCAGGTTGATAATCATTCCCCTATCTCCAAACTTGAATATATAGACTTAATAGACTTCAACCATTTTCCTGAAGAGTTTCGTTCGCTCTCCCATGAGCCGCCTCTGTGCTTCCAAGTAATAACTGGTAAAAGACGTGGAAGTTGCGCTCTCCCGCTGCTTGAAGCACCACTCTTGACCTGGCTGAGGGAGATCATAATGTCGGAACACCTCAAGAAACAGCAGACCGAGCGGAACAGAGTTTCTCAAGTTTCTGCATCTCCGATCTTTGTACATGACAAAGACCATTGCTGGACGAGTCTTTACACTACTTAAATCTACTTAATACATTGATAGCGTCTGAACATTCTAGAATTTGAAGCGGCCGTAAAATCAGCACAGAGAAATTGAGTATATACTGTCTTTGGCCACCTCCATTGCAATTCACGAAGCTGAAATCCAAGAATTATAGCCAGCATGCTGAAAGACCCCTCTTTAACTATCTTTTCTTGTCGACTTCAGAAAATCGTGCAAACAGCTAATGTCGGTGTTCGACAGTGCAGTTCTGCTTCTCTGCATCACGTTCTTGCAGAAGACCTACAGTACAGTATCTGGCCCTGCCAGCTGGCAACAGATTATCGCCAGCACGAAGAGCCAAGGTCACTACTATGTGGCACGTCAACGCCAGCTCAATATGGACACGTTTGCTTACCACCAACAAGTTGGGATACCTGCTCATCAGACTTATCATGGTTTGGTTTTGCACCCAGGTCAGTGCATTATTGACTATATTGATTCAAATCAGATTCTTTCAGGTCTCCCAGGCTGAGGGTGGCCGATTCAAAAATATCGCAAATGATCCGCAAATGCTTCTTTGGCATCTGAATCGTTTTTCCTCTTTCACTCAATTCACTCTCACCAGTTCACACTCCCCAACTTCGCCTGTGTACCGGGCCCATATTTGGCACTTCACCTCGGGCAGTGTCAGAACAGTACCAGCCTCACGGGATTGTCCATCATAAAACTAGATACACAACGCAAAATTGAGTGAGTTGTGGCACGTTGTGGCACGTTGTGGCGATGTTGAAACAAAACATGATGCATTGCTGCATAGTGTTGATGCCCCCTGATCGTCCTTGTCATACCAAATAGAGATGTGTCAAAAGATATAGAAATAAGTAGTAAGGTAGAACCGAAAAGGTAGAAGGGCCCCTTGAACACTTCACTTGCGCTGCAAATTCTGAGCCGTATGCGTTGAGCTCGGCCAATGCCTGACAAAAACCAAATACGTGTCCGAACCGCGAAGGGACGAACAACAAAATTCACCTGTCCAAGCCAAGCTGACAGTACGTTTGAACCGAGTTGACATTGAAATCAATCTCTTTCATATCGGATAAAGGTTCCTTGTTTACACTAGTTGAATAGGAAAAAATATGGCGGATGCTTGCCTTTTGGAAACTCATCCTGGTCTTCGTTGGCGATGTCGCTAAGCGTCTACAAAGCCGGTTCAAAGAAGATCAAGTCCTGATCTGCATCAAATAAAGGCGTGACAAGGCTTACAAGTCATGAAAAACTAAGTGCAGTTTCAAGCATACCAGGCATACCACAGCCGAATTGCCTTCTCTGTGGCATGAGGTGTGCCAGATAGTGAGAGGTGGTCAGAGATGGTCAGAGATGGCGACAGTGGGACAGCGAGCGTGGAAGGCACTTGCTGTTCCGAAAACGTTTCCGTGCGAACCTCTTCGTTGGTGTCATCCATGGGCATTTCTGACACCGATGCCATCTTTCGCCACGTAAACCTGGGGCTTCACAGACCAAGTCGATACAAATATTAAATATATTGAAATATAATGTACCTGGTCAAGTCAGAAAAGCACAGAACTGGATTAGGAACTGGATTGGTGGCATAAGGACGGGCATCTGTTGGAGCATATATTGGTGTAGGAGTATGGGTATCCTACGGGAGTATCGTTTGATAGATCCATTATATTAGGTTTTAAAATTACATTGGATTAGTTAGGCTTAGTTTTGATCGGGTAGTCAAATAGTCAGATAGATAGACAGACAGATAGATAGATAGATAGGTAGATAGATAGGTAGATAGATAGATGGATAGATAGATAGACAGATAGGTAGATAGATAGATAGGTAGATGAATAGGATTAGATAAATAGGATTCGGAAGATAGAAAGATAGAAAGATAGATAGATAGATAGACAGATAGACAGATAGATGGATAGATAGATAAATAAATAGATAGATAGGTAAATAAATAAATAGATAGATACATAAATAAATAGATAGATAGATAGGGTCAGATAGGGTTAGATAGGGGTAGATAGAACTAAATAGAACTAGATAGAACTAGATAGGATTAGATAGATAGGATTACATAGGTACGATTAGATAGATAGGATTAGAAAGACAGGGTTAGATAGATAGGATTAGATAGGTAGGATTAGATAGGTGGGATTAGATGGATAGGATTAGATAGACAGGATTAGATAGATAGGATTAGATAGGTAGGATTGGATAGATAGGATTAGACAGACAGGATTAGATAGATAGGGTTGGATAGAAAGGATTAGATAGGTGCGATTAGATAGATAGGGTTAGACAGACAGGATTAGGTAGACAGGATTAGATAGATAGGATTAGATAGATCGGATTAGATAGGTACGATTAGATAGAAAGGGTTAGATAGACAGGATTAGGTAGATAGGATTAGATAGGTACGATTAGATAGATAGGATTAGATAGGTAGGCTTAGATCGATAGACAGATAGATAGATAGATAGATAGATCGATAGATCGATAGACAGATAGATAGTCAGATAGTCAGATAGTCAGATAGTCAGATAGTCAGATAGTCAGATAGTCAGATAGTCAGATAGTCAGATAGTCAGATAGTCAGATAGTCAGATAGTCAGATAGTCAGATAGTCAGA
>Ga0126342_10012437_pt1 | contig 15180 bp, 19 predicted proteins | sample Cyp1metagenome_FD_92528 | JGI IMG/M metagenome (GOLD analysis project Ga0126342, IMG submission 92528) | Coral microbial communities from Lord Howe Island, Old Settlement Bay, Australia - Cyphastrea 1 metagenome | ecosystem: Host-associated > Invertebrates > Cnidaria > Coral ...
ACACAGAACTGACACGGAACTGACACGGAACTGACACAGAACTGACACGGAACTGACACAGAACTGACACAGAACTGACACGGAACTGACACAGAACTGACACAGAAATCAGGGATTGAACGGTTCTTTGGGGTCACCGGTGTTTCCGGGCCAGCTGACGACGCAAGACGACGCAAAACGACGCCGATGACGACGCCGACGCCAGGTGGCGTCGCATGCGAAGGAGACGCCCAAGGGATGGATCAATCAGGCGGGGCCCGATGGGTCGATGGGTCGATGGGTCGATGGGAGAAGAATGACCCACATCACTTGGGACGTCACTCCAATGGATGGAAAATGATGGACTGTACAATGAATGTAAGGAATGGATGGGAGGAACTGTGCACTGCACTGTGCTACCACATGCACGGTTTTGTATCACAGAAACTGAGGACTCGGCCATGGCTGTGCTACCAGCTGGTTGCTCTGTGACTTGGCACTGATTGCATTTTGCGTGGGAATTGCTGTTTGGGAAACCTGGAACTGTAAACGTTTCATCCAGAATTTCATCTGAATTTCATCCATGGAATATCGAGGTGGACACGGGTATGCAGGAATACTCACGATAGGAACGAACTTCCTCCGTCAGTCCTTTCAGACTCTTTCAGACTCTTGCAGCTTTGCATGCCTTGTCTTTGTTGTTTGGGGCAGATGTATTGGCAGATTTCTGACAGTCATCTCTTTTTCTTCACATTGGCTTTCAGAATAGCATTTGTGATCATTTGCTTCTCTACATCTCAAAGGGAATTAGCCGATCATCGTCAACATATGTCAACATCAATCAATGAATAACACACACACAAATCTTGTTGTCAACACTTTGTTTTTTTTGTAAATCCGTCTTGTTCTTGACTAACCGTGACTAGCCGTTGTTGAATTTTGTTGACATCGACATTTTCCATCTTTTTTCAATCTTTTTTCACATTTTTTCACCTCCGAAAAATTGGTCGGAAAACGATGTAACGAGGAGAACGGCGACGGGGCGCTCTTTTTGTTCGGCGTCTTCGACGGGCACGGCCGCCTGGGCCACGACGCCTCGGTGCTCGCGGCCACGCGGATGCCCGGGACGCCCAGCGGAGCCGAGAGCCGGAGCCGAGAGCCGCATGGCGAAGTGAAACAGAACGTCAGAACGTGAAACATCGTGAAGCGTGACACAGAACAGAACGTGAAAGATGTTCACATATGTTCACAATCAACACTATCAACACATACAACTTCACAACAGAAATCTGTGACTGAAAGTGAAACATTTTCAAACTTCACTGCCTGCGCAAGATGTTTTAAGATGTTTTCCCAAGGTTCGAGACATTCGCATTTTCCGTGTGTCATGATATTCATAACCCCCAAAGCGGTGATGTGCGGTGATGTTTGATGATGTTTGATGATGTTTCTGATGGTTTCCAGGTGTTTCCAGGTGTTTCCAGGTGTTTCCAGGTGTTTCCAGGTGTTTCCAGCTCCAATCCATCAGAAACATGGCCACTCCATGGCCCCACCATGGCGGAACGGCCTGGCTGGGCCTGGGATGGTGTGGCTCCAATGCTCTGCTCCAAGGCCTGGCCATTTGAGTAACCAACCAGTGCATCCGGCACAAAACCCGGGCAAAGCTTTGGAGGCGCCAGAGGATCTGGGAGGCAGAAATTCACATAATCTTATATATTTTTATACTCATATTTTAGACATTTTTGTTGAACCATTTGGAGCTTTTTTACGATTTTACCATGCCAACCATGCCAACCTCTGATATCAAGTGTTCACTGGGTAGAGGATGAATATCATTTTTGGCACACAACCGTGGATAGATAGATGATGTCAAGACTGTTGGTTGTGTTATCTTGGCTTGGATCCTGTGTTTGGATATTTTGGATCAGTTGACGGCTTCAGAGCATTGTCATTTTGCAGGGGGCTTTCAAGAACACCGACGATGACATCTTCGCCAACATGGGCTCTGATGTAGAGTGCGCAAACCGACAGTGACACCGTTTGAGGTGTGGTCATGTGTCAAAAGCATTCAAAAGCCCAGAGTGTTCATGTCAGAATGATAGGGCCTGATAGGGAATGAACACCGGAATGAACGCCGGGAGACGCGCCAAGCAGGTACAGTGGTTCCACGGGGGTGGTGGTCATGTTGGATCAAGGCCCTTGCCGATGTGTTGTCACATTGTCCGCACCAGTCGCGTTGCACGTGTTGCACGTGTTGCACGTGTTGCGCTTGCATTTTTTTTCGAGCAATGCTGGTTCCACTGGTTCCACTGGTTCCAGGCAAAAAGTTGCTGACGATGGCCAACGTCGCTCAGATTTGGACATGGGAATTCGATCACATCAAAATTATCACAACATCAATCGGTGACCATGGTTGGCCCATGTGACAACCTACGAGGTTCTTAAAACGTCGAAAGGAAGCAGTGTGAAGAAGTGACATTGATGCCATGCAAAAAACATGCACTGGGAACATGCATGGCTTTGCTCCAAACATTTGCAACAGAATTCCCCCATAAGTTCCCGAGAACGTTTTGTAGGTTTTGTTTTGAGAGGTGTCCAACGGTGTTTACAATGGTTTCTACATGTTTCTTCTATGGCGTTTTCAAATTGTGTTTATCTTTTTTTCTGAAAAATCTCATCTCACCTCGGTTGGAACTGGAAGAACTGGAAGAACTGGAAAGTACTGTGTGGCATGTGTGAGATGTCAAATATGTGAAATATGTGAAATATGTGTGATGACGTTGGTGCAGCATGTTGATGTTGTTGATGTTGTTGCGTGCTGTTGGGTGTTGGTGATGAGGTCGGCGACTCTCGAGTGGTGCTCGGCCGCTTCGATGGCTCAACTTGGAGCGTCCGAGTGCCCAGGGAGAAAAGGGAGTGCCCAGGGAGAAAGTGAAAGTGACAAGACAACTTCGGAAAGTGAAGCTGTGCACATCGAAAATCTGGCAGACTTTCTGAGGCCATGCCGCTGACCACGGATCTGAAGCCCGATCTCCCGGAGGTGCCCAAACTGTCGTGGAACTTCCACCACAAAAACCACGCCAGAACAACGCCGCCGCGTCGCCAGGAACGGGAACGCATCGAACTCACCGGAGGAGACCGTTGTTTCAACGTGGTGAAAACATGGTGATTTTTGGGATTCTGGTGAAACATAGGATGTTTGACATGGTGAAACTAAGGTTTGGTATGAAAAGATATGTTAAAAGATGTGAACTTTGCAAAAAGTATCTTTTAACATATCTTTCTATACACATCTTTTGACACATCTTTTGTTTTTTTTTCAAGCATCAAATCTGATTATCTGATTATCTGATTACACCTTGAATAGATACATGTACAATATGTACACAATATATTTACAACATATCGTGTTTGATATTTGTCTGATATTTGTTGAATTTTACAGTAGAAGGTGGTGAGACCGTGATGCGGATCTGGCGGATCGTCAGGAACAGTTAGTCAGTACCGTGATGAATGCGGAGTGGAGGTCCTGTGGATTGGATTTCAGCACGACCATTCAGCGCATTCAGCCCCCCATTGGTTGATTGGTTTCCATCGCTGCCGAAACTGGTTGCAGGCTGGTCCATTCCGAGCCCATCTCTCAGTGTGTGGCTACTGTCAGTGTCAGCTCATCATCGACTCGTTATCTACGTCAACACACGACAGCGATTCCAGTGATTCATTCAACATGCAACATGCAACATGTCAATTCACAGCCTGCAGGTTTGGGATGGGCCTGCCTGTGAGAAGCCCGGTTTGGCCGTGTCAGGGCCCCGGTGTCGCACAGCGCGGCACAGCGCGGCACTTGTCGTGTTGCGGCGTCGCGTCGAGGTCTCGTAGCTTGGGAGATGGCGCAGCCAGAGCTTTGGGCGTCACCGCCGTGCCAGTGGCCGGGGGGCCGTGACACCAGGGCGACACCAGTGCAGGGGTGGCTTTTTTCCCGTGGGGATTAAGTATACAAGTAGTATCAAGTAGTTGGACAGTTAGTTGGATCATGTTGGACCCCGATGTTCTTTGAGGGCAGCTTCAGTGCGAAGCCGAGGTCTCCAAGCATCATTTGACGCCTCAGGCGAGACAGCGCAGTGGAGCGTCATGGCACACCGCCATGGAACACGGGCCACCACGATGTGGCGCAGTGTGGCATAGTGTGGCACAGGGTGGCACAGTGAAACATGGCGCAGGACAAGTTCCTCATCATTGCAACAGATGGCTTGTGGGATTCCATTCCCAACAACGAGGCTCAGCGTATCTCAGGGTGTTGGTTCCGGGATCAGGTTGCAACTTATGATGATGTCCTCTCCAATCTTTTCCAGGTGAATCTTTCACATTCTTTCACATACTTTAGAACCTGGTTCCGCAATCCCAAGGCGTTTTTTGTGGTTTTTTCCATGTTTTTTCCATGTTTTTCTTGGCCGCGCCAGTGCCAGGTGGTTCGGGTGGTGGCGAAGTTTCAAAACATGCTCCCCATCGCTCTGAAGGCTTTGACGGAGGACCGCGGCTGCTAGTTGTGACATGTTATGACTCTGCGAGTTGTGATGGACCGAAGGGATATGAAGGGACATGAAGGGATGTTATCGATGTCAACCCATTGACGGCGCCAAGGAATAGCAGGAGTGTTTTTCGTGTATTGTAACTGCTGTAACATGCTATGTTGAAGCGAACTTTGAAGGCCATTCAAAATATTCGAACTTGTTGTCCATTGTTGTCCTCATTTGTCTATGATGTGATCAACAGGCTGTGCGTCGTGCAGAAGGTGATGAACTCACCGATGATACCACGATCCTCCTCATCCGCTTTCCAGACCCATGGCCGTGACATGCCGTGACCGTGGATAGCGCGCCTGCTGTACAGCGATCACTGTCACTGTTTGCATTTGTTTGCACTGCAAACAGCACCTAAGTTATCCAAGTTATTCGAAAAGTTCCGTTTCATATGTCAAAAACTCTGGACTGAGCTTATCTGAGCTCCTGCCTGGAGTAGCATCTGATTTCGCATGAATTTGCTTATGATCTTCCCTTTCAGCCGCGCCAAGTTTTGAAGCTTTTCCTCCATCTCGGGGAACTTCTGACCTTGTGTGGAGACCTTGTGTCAGAGATTTCGTAACATGTTATGTAAAGCCAAAACTCAAACAATCGAAGTCAATGTTTAGTAGACATAAAGTAGACATAAGAAGTAGACATCAAGTAGACGTAAAGTAGACAAAGTGGCGGAAGCCACCAAGTTGAAGACATGCGCGCGAAAGGTGAAGAGCTTTTCTTCTCGGTTTCACCGAGTGCTGAAGGCATATCGCGGACGCAATGGCGATTGATTTTTTGAAGGTGTGGAGTCATCAGGAGTCATCAGAAGTCACGGCACAGTGCCTCACCCTTGCGCTGGCCTGTGGCCTTGCGCATCCTTGTGCTCTTTGAGGACATTGGGCACCGCGGCGTGAGACGTCGCTGTAATCTCTGAGCACGGATCGGATGAATATGGACCTAATATGGATGAATCGCACAACATTTGCTGCAGCCTTTGAACTTGCAAAAAAGAACATGTCGCTGCGAGACCGGTTGTTGCACTGTTGCACGCACTTCAGACATCCCGAGAGAGAGGACATCATATGACAATATATGACATCATTCCATATTCCAGGATGGCAGGGGGTCCAATGTTTTGACCGGCGACTCTTGGCCAAAGGCTTTGCTCAAGGCTAGTGACCGCGGCTAGCAGGGGCTCAACCCATTTGCGAAGCCACTTGGCCGCCGATGTCACGCTCAGCAGGCTGGGAAGGGCTCGGAGGCAGAACCTGCAGCTGGTCATTCTGCTCATTCTGCTCATTTGTCCAACCCCTTTGACCAATACATCATGCTTGTGACACAGTGTGACACAGTGTGACACGCTTTTGACATGAATGGATCACTTGAACTTGAGTATGTTGGGTCAACTGAAGTGAGACCATGTGAGTCAGACTCAGATGACTCATATGACTCAGATGACGTCAACACTGACTTAATCAGACTCAAACTTAGCCATACTTATAGTATCTTATAGTCATATACTTATAGTCAATCTGGGTCAATCTTAGTGTCAACTCTGAAGTACCGCAGGTGCCGTGCACCGCTGCACCGCTGCAGGCGCCAGAGCCTCCAAGCGCACCAAGACGGTGTCCTCGCCCTTCTCCAGGGCCCAGAGCTGAGATTTCCACGTCCTGACGTCCTGACGACCCCGTTCTGTGGCCGTAAAGCTGAGCCCGCTGAACCCGCTGAACCCCCAAAAAAACATCAAAAACCGTTGGAAAAAAACGTCTGAAAACACCCACTGTGGGTTTCATCAGTTTTTACTGTAGCAGTTTCTGTGATGTTTCATTGCAAAAAGGATCCAAAGATCAAAGGTGGCAGAAGAAAACATCATGGAAATGAATTGACATGAATTGAAATGTGATGGAAGTGATGTAAAAACTACAGGTGGAATGGCGAAACCGGGGGAAAATCGAAACAGATACTGAAACAGATACTGTTTCCATCATGAAACCCATGGGGATCCTCAGCACATCTCAGCACGCCTGCCACGGCCACGGACGGCTTCAGGCCACGGGTGCCACGGGTGCCACGGGTCGAGATTTGGTGAGCGCCGTGGCCGATGACTTCGGCCAAGGCAACATCGAAGCATCGACCGTCACACGTGATTTGGAAATGACATGGAAATGACATGGATACGATTGGTCTGAAGATGTCTTAAGATAAGCAAAAATGATCAAACATGTATATACTGATGTATATTGTATACTGCTGTATACTATACATATATAATCATATATATTCGTATAACATGTATCACATGATGTCACATGATATCACATGATCAAATGATGTATTCGTCAAGCTACGCACACGTTGCAGCAATATGCAGCAATGCTAGGTAGAACGGTGGAATGTGTATTGTTTCATATTGTTTCCAGGTCTAGATTCTGCAGTGGTGGCCTCAATCTTTGACCGTGCAAGCTTGCAGTATGCAGTTCCAGGTAAAACGATCTAATTTAAGCTGATTCAAGCTGATTCAGGTGGACAACTGATCTAAATTGATCTAAATCAATGCACTGACGTGAAGCGCATGGAACCGATGCGTCCGTAGGGACTCCGTAGCGTTGGGGCTCAGAGACACGGAGCCACGGGAGCCATGGGAGACGCCCGAGACGCCCGAGACGGCCAAGGTGGGAGGACGATGCAACGATGTCAGGTGGACGGGTGGACCTGACGAGGTGGTTTGGTTATTTTGGTTCTTGGAGGTTTAGGTCACATCTGTCACATCTGTCACATCTGTCACCGCTTTGGGTCGTTTTGCGCTTTGCGTTTTTGTTTTTCAATGTTTTTCAGGTCCTCGAAAAGGGGCTCTGTCTTGGGATGATTACTTTATGGGTCTGGCACTCAGACAGAGATAGTCGACGCATGAACAAATTCAGTCAAACATATTCCAACATATTCCAAATCCATGTCATGTAACATACTGTATGTCGAAACAAATTGAATCAAACTGACAGATTGCCTTTGGATGCCTTTGGCACCTGGAGTTCTATCCGAAAACTCCAGGATTGGCCTTTCTGACGGCGATGCGCTCCAAAGACCCTTCTACGCAGGCAATCTGCGCAGTTTCCGGATTTTTGGCAGGTCATTGCAGCAATTTGTGCTACGGAACGCCGGTGAACTCCAAAATCTCTGAACTCAAGACATGGAAAGCTATGGAAATCTTATGAGTGTACAGGGGAAACACGATTTTCAGAAAAGATGAGAAGATATGAGAAGCGAGATCCAATGCATTCCAATGCATTTCAATGTCAGGTGGGCGCTTGCATCGTCAATGCCCGAAATCGGATTATCGGAGTAGGCCGGACACAGACTGACACAGAGTGACACAGAGTGACACAGAGTGACACAGATGCAGATGATGCAGATGATGCAGATGATATGCAGTTCCCGGTGACGCAGTTGCCGTGTGGCCGCGTGGCTTCAGGTTACAACGGCATGCCCAGCAACTGCCCAAACGACGAGCTTCCGTGGGGAAAGAAGTCCAGTTCAGGCCACGACACGGATACGACAGAGATACGACACAGATGAGACGACTGAGATAACCACAAGACATGGCAAGACATGGCAAGACATGGCAAGATTCACAGCCACATTGATCCACATGATATGTACATGATATGATATGTGCATGATATGTACAAATATGGGAACGGGTCAAAATTAAAGACCTGGGCGGCCACAGATTTAAGTCCATTTTTGGTATTAACTAGTATTAACCATCTAATGATTGGGGTACTGATGGGCACTCAATTTTGACGCATGCCCATATGCTGGCAGGGGAATTGGCCACCAAGTACCCGTACGCACTAAACTCAGAGCTTTGATTCATCAGTCTCCAGAGTTAAAGCATATCCGGGCAACTTGTACAGTGACATCAGTGACTGTAGTCTTGAGCTCGAAGAATTTGCAGGAGAAGAGTTTTTGAAATGGCCACAATTATGTAGACAGGGTCCGGGCAGATTTCGTTTTCTTGTGCACTGTTCGTTACTGTTCCTGTCTCAGGTCGTGCACGCGGAACTCAATGCAGTCTTGAACAAGAACTCTGAGAGCTGTGCTGGCTGCAGGCCCACAGTGCAGTGATCCTGCGCCATCCTGCGCCATCTCAGATCCCGAAATCTGCATCCTGCACCATCCTGTTGCACCATCCTGTTGCACCATCATGGTTGGATCATCGTGGCACAAGGATCTACACCACGCTCTTCCCCTGCAACGAATGCGCCAAAGTGATTATCCAGGCCGAGCTCCTGCCTGTCATGGTGTGTCACGGTCTGTCGCTCGGTATCGGTCCTGTGGTCCTGTGCAGGCTGGAATCCGGGAGGTGATCTACGCATCTGTTTGGGCCTCAGATTTTGACAGATTTTCCAATGTGATGAAAAAAGATCCAATGTGATCGTTTCTATGCTGCGATATGCTGGGCAAAAGATGACGACCAGCAGAGACCCCCCTGATCAGGACAAGCATTCGGAGCGCTTGAGCGCCAAAGCCTCGCGACGTCTTTTTGACCTGGCGGGTGTGGAGATGTCACTTGGATCGAAGACGATCCACAGACGATCCACTTGACAAAAGTGTGCTTCAAAGTGTGCTCGTATAGCGGTGAACGTGCTCTGGATTGAACAATCACATATGAACATATTCATACATATTCACTATTGGTGTTCGTTGCATCTCTTTAGATTCTTTTTGTTGTGCTAAACCATGCTTTTGTTACTTTTGCTGGTTTAGCATGGTTTAGCATGGTTTAGCACTTTTATTGACTTGTGTCTCGAGGGATCTCGAGGGTCTTGTCGTCTTGTGATGTTGCGCCGGTCGTCCCTCAGGCGGCACTTTGCACCAGAGAAGGCGCCGAAAAAAACTGGGTGGTCCAGATCGAACATCACAGTAGCATCAGTGTGTCAACTTAGTAGATCAATTATAGCAGATTTATATCTCGATTTATCTAAAAACCCTCTGGTTATGACTAACATAGCCATGGTATAGATGGTGGAAAATGGCCCATAGAAATAGATGGTTATGGCATGTTATGGCCTATTTTACCTATAAAAAATGGTGATTTTCCATGGCGGTTGCCGCCTGGAAACCCAGGATCTCCTGGCACTTCCCCTGAGGCACCGCGGGTCGGGTCGCTGTGTAGGGCGGATCAAAGTTTCACGGTGACACCGAGTGATTGGCTGAGTCATAGTATGTCATGGTATTATAAGTATTATAAGTATTATATGGTATTTGAATGAATTTGAATGTATTTGAATGTATTTGAATGTGTTTGAATGTATTTGAATGTATTTGATTCCAAGGGCTGTGTTGTGTTCCCGCTGGCCTCATGAAAGGTATGCTCGCCTTGAGGTAAGGATCGCATTAACAGTCAACATCAGTCAACTAATCAGTGTGAACAAACTGTTCAATGCCTTTGATATCTTCTGATTGAATACTAATATTTATATATATATATATACTAATTATATCCCATAAATCTCTGTATATCCCAGGTATACTCGCTTCCCGGGGCCTTCTTTCAGATCCGCGGAACGTTACGTTCTGAGACGTTCTATGGATCTGTCAGTGCCAGGTACACAGAGGACCGGCAACGCGCCGACCGGGTCGTTGAGCGAGTCGTCGACCGCGTCGACCGCGTCGACCGCGTCGACCGCGTCCCGGCCGCGCAGATGACTCCACTGGCATGCAGTGGATGCAGCTGCAGAGGCCGAACCTCAGAGATCCACAGCTTAGCGAAAGCATCACTTCTTTTATCATTTTTTGTCATCTTTTATCAGTTTCAATTTCTGCGTCAAGAAATAGATTGAAACAGAAAAGCAATGAAAAGCCTCAATCCATCTCAATCCTGAGACACCATGAAACAGCGTTTTCCAACTTGTAGGCAGCGGAGAGACGGCCAATGACAGCCCCTGGGCCAAAGATCCAACGAAACATACGAAATTCGAAAAACTTGGTCCATGGCCCAATGGCCAGAGATGTGTCTGGGTCATATGTAGGTGATACATATAGGCCATATGTAGGCCATATAGTGTAGGTGACTGTAGGTGCAAGGATCCACGGAGTCTAGTTTCGCCCAGGATGGAACGGCCTCGGATGGATGGCGGCCGCAGGCTTCGCTTGCCTCATTGGAGGTGCGGCGCACCATGGCAGTCATGGCATAAACCATGGCATGAACCATGGCATGAACCATGGCAGTCATGACATTTCCCAATGGATTTCCCAATGGCAGTCATGATTTCTCGATATTTCTAGATATTTCTCCCTTGACATCGGCTGCCCATGATCTGCATGGCGCACCAGGTGTTGGGCGCGGGCGCATGCGGCCTGTGGCGAACATGGCAGCCCGATTCGGCCTGCGATGAGCGAAATTCGGGGCAGATAGGCAGCACCAATAGAGGCCCAAGGCCATGGAAGCCACTGAAAACGGCTGAAAAATGGCTGAAATGGCCACTTTATGGCCACTTTATACATCTTCACTATTTCCAGACCTGTCTCCTGTAGGTTTCTCTGAGAGGTGGCATCTGTGTTATGGGGTTGTGCGGGGGTTGAGCACGAAAAAACCATTGCAGCTGTTGCCTGCGCCATTGCAGACACCTTGTGACGTGACTTCCCGTGCTGTCTTCCCGTGCTTTTCACATTTTGTGCCTGTCACTTTCCAGATTTTTGGTAGTCACCTGGTAGTCACAGGTGGTGGCGCTCATCGAAAGCAGATCTCGAGAGGCGATTTCGAATCCCAAATTCACTTCTCTGTGAGAATTCTCTATGTCGAAACCCTGTGAGAATTCATTGTAAACCCCAATTCATCAAATTAGATCAAATTAGTACTTAGAATTCTTACTTAGAATTCTTCTTGTGATCTTGTGAGGTAGGATTGGCTGGCGTGCACAGAAGGAGTCTCTGGCCTGTTTTCAGACAGAGTTGTGAAAGTTGTAAAGTTGTGAAACTCAGGGCGGCATCAATGAAATCAATTGGGGGATCATGACCAACTGAGGCTTATCAGGACACCATTCGGAAACGTTTCCGAACGTGATTGAAACTCATGTCGAAACGGCACGAAACATTCAGAGGTTTGGCAGGGTCGACAAAACTTGGTCCGGAAGGGTCAACAAAAGCCGAAGCTGCCAGCCTTCAGCGCAGTTGGCGCAGTTGGCGCAGTTGGCAGGTCGATGGACTTTGAGTTGACGCAATTCAGTGTCATCCCAAGAGATTTTTTGAGTTGCAAAGCTTGTCATTTTAAAACATTTTTTCATACGAAAGATGAAAGGATCCGTTTCGTTGATATTTGAGACATATTTTGGCATATTTTGATTCATATCATGCCCAGCTGATTGCATGATATGAACTAATCCAATAAAGAGATACTAAGAGATCCTGCTGCACGGCACAGGTGACTCAGCGTCCTACAGGTCCGGGCTGTGAATGTGTCAAACCCAGGGTTTCCCACTTGAGAAGCAGAGGGGATGTAAAGAATCGGCCAAGCAGCAACTGAGAACTGAGAACAACATATTTATCAACATCATATGAATCATAAGATCTATATATATATCTCTATATATATATAGCTATTAGCTTTTAATTGAAATTCAACGGATACAGGTGCAGGGATTCTTGGAACGGTGGCATGTCCTTTCCCGCAGTCGAACTATCTCAGCAGTTCTGGCCGCAGACCCCTCTGCTGTTCTTGTGAGCCCAGCACTTAGTGTGAACCGATAACTACGATGCCTTGATACGTGGCAGAGAGAGCTCTGGGATGCTCTGGGTAACTGATGAAGCTGGAGATGAAAGATATCAAAGATATTCAAAGATGATAAGGAAGAGAGATAGCCAGAGATAGCCAGAGATAGCTCAGTTGGCTCAGTGTCCTTTTGGAATTGCGGAAAGGCCTCGAAGTTCTGAGGCCGAAGTGCTCGTGGCACTCAGCTGGTTCAACTGCTGGAAAAGGCCCGAGCGAAAGATTGTGCAACGGCTGAGTTAAGTTCACATCATTTCACATCCGACCCATCCAGGGAATCCATGTCATTTTCTTGCATTGAGGACACAATTGACACAATCTCCAAGATTTGCTTAGACTGCATTATATTAGACTTCATTATACATCATTGCTTTTTGTTTTTCTCAATCCGACAGTCAACATGGTCGAATAGTGTAATTAAACTAAATGAAGCCCTAAGACTTTCCATTAGAAGGTAATGTGAATTGTGTTAAAAAACATGTTGATATATCTGATACATGTTGTAACTTACTCAGTGAGTTCATGATGTTCATGTCGCCCTTTAAAGGCCCTCAAGGGCGGCTCGTGCCATTTGACCTTCCTGGAGCGGCGGCATTTCGACGAAGCCGAAGGGCAAAGCCTCTTGGAGGAGGCGGATCTGGAAAACTGGAAATCTGCTTGGAAGAGGGCGGTATTATCAGTATTTTCCAAAAACAAACAACAACAATTAAACTTAAACATATTTTGGATTATTTTAGAATCCCTTGGAGGAACACGATGGGGTTATAGTTATGGTTTTGATAGTTGTTGGTCTGGCTTGAGTACGTAGTTTCGTGCGATTTTGTATGTTGTATTCCTCCCCAAGTTCTGAAACTTCGCTGGTTTTGTTCCGCTTTAGTGAGGCAAGCAATTGATTATCCGTTATCCATTGACATGAGCTATGCCAACGGCAGAATGTTTTCTTCTTCTTCTGGGTTTGTTCGTATGAATATGCAAGAGTCCAGTGGTTCAGAAACTGTTGCTTTGTGGGCAAGAGAGCGCAGCTGTGCTAGATTAGTCTTGAGAACTGTTTTCAACATTTTTCAACATCTTCCACTGGCCGCGCAGGCCATTGTCGTGGGTTTGCAACAAGCAGACTTCAGCTCCAAGTCTTGCCCTTAATGTCACCAAAGATGACAAAACCAACATGAAGTCCGATGACAAAAGACTTTCGAAGACTTTCGATAAGGTTTGCGGCAGCTGCCAGCTTCACTGCGTGGCTGGGACTGATCATCTGATCGCATTGATGCAAATCCGGGCAACCATCGGATCCTGACATGGAGAAGAGGAGAAATACATTGAACATCATTCAACATGCTTCGATGTGTTATGCATGTATAATGCATGTTTTGTTACATGTATAATGCATGTATAACATACAAAACCTTGCTGCGCCGAGGTTGTGGCGTTACATCGAATCGTCCTCCGACGTACGCCTGGTGACGTCCAGCTGCAGAGTCACCTTTCGAGCCGCTCGTTTTTCTTTTCTACATCGAGACAGGGACGGAAAGCAGGACGAGAAGTCCAAAGATGCCAGATTTGCATAAATTTGCATTTTTTTGATGACTTAAGTGCAGTTTCTTCCTGTGTCCTGTTATGAAAAAATCATCTCAACACATGTTAACACTATGTACAACATCATATGTTAACATCATATGTAAACATGTATGTAAAATCATATTGTTTTTTTAAAAAAACGTGTAAAAACATATTAAAAACATCAGATTTTACAGTCATATTGACATCAACCGATGTCAACCGATGTCAACCGATGACAACCGATGACATCACCGAGGTGGCCAGCGACATCTGCATGGTCGACAGCTCCACGGTGCGGCTGCTGGATCTGGTCTCCTCCCATCGTCGCTCCGTCCTGGGCCTCTTCAAGACCGTGACCTCCCAGGTGTGCCACGACATCAACAGGTGAAACAGGTGGTGTTTCCATAGAAAAAAACATGGATTATGTGGAATTTGAGTCACCAACATGATGAAAAATCTGATGGAAAAATGTGAAAGACACTTTGAAAGACTTGACTGGACAGGTTGCAGGTTGTTTGCAGTTTGATGCTATTTGATGCTTGTTGGAGATTTTTTTGGCATAGCAGAGCTATGCGGCTATGCCCGCTATGCGCAGTGCAGGGAACGCAGATGCTGCGGCAAGCCATTCTGCAGCCATCCGCCAAGCTCCCTGAGATTCAGAAGCGTCATGCAGCTGTAGAGGTGCACCGCTATCGACATCGTGACGCATCGTGACACATCGTGACGCATCGTGACACATTGATGTGATCATGGTGTGACCATGAGTTGAGTTGCAATGCGGTCGGAAGTGGCTTGTGATCAAAACATCTGTGGGACATCAGAATCATTCATGAATCAAAGAAGCATTTGTGAATGCAATGCATAATATATATGATATGTTCAAAGATGTTCAAAGACATGTGGAGGGTCAATGCATTGAATTTCATGGACTTCTCCTCGCAGGCGCTACTGGAGGATCATCTTTTGGAACGCGTCCAACAACTGTTTGGTTCCAAGGGTCACCACGATCCAATTCTTAAAACATGCGATCCGGTCAGCAGATAAAATTGGAGCTGACCGCAACATGAGCTTTTTGAGAAGTCATGGGAAGTCCAGACCGCACATGATTGAATCATGTTAAATCATGTTAAATCATGTTAAATCATGTTACATCAATCTATCTATCTATCTATCAATCAATCTATCTATCTATCTATCTATCTAATCTAATCTAATCTAATCTAATCTAATCTAATCTAATCTAATCTAATCTAATCTAATCTAATCTAATCTAATCTAATCTATCTATCTATCTATCTATCTATCTATCTATCTATCTAT
>Ga0126342_10012438_pt1 | contig 15179 bp, 17 predicted proteins | sample Cyp1metagenome_FD_92528 | JGI IMG/M metagenome (GOLD analysis project Ga0126342, IMG submission 92528) | Coral microbial communities from Lord Howe Island, Old Settlement Bay, Australia - Cyphastrea 1 metagenome | ecosystem: Host-associated > Invertebrates > Cnidaria > Coral ...
GGTGCCGGCAAAACGCGATCCCTTGCAGTCTTGCTAATTGCGCTCAGCTGTGAACAAAGTGACTTTGCTGCGATCGTCTACACGAAAGAAAACGTAGCTGCCAAAGCGTTAGCAGATCAGCTGAAAAGATTTTTCTTTTGAATCGGGGTTCCATTGTGAATCGGGGTTCCCTCGCTCTGCTCTCACCGTAACATGTAACGAGTCAACAGCTAGTCCAGAAGAGTGGGGTGAAGCCTCTAGCTTTGTGCTTTCTTTGCTGCCTCCCCCAAGCTATAAGCCTTCATGCCTTGCTGGCAGCAATGTCCTGCTAACTTTTTGTAGCTTGCCCGCCCGCCCGCCCGCCCGCAAAGTGTTTTTTTGCACAATGTGGTGCATGTGGTGCAGGGGCCTTGTGATTTTGGGTATGTAATCCCTTGCAGTTGACATTAGTATGGTGGCCATGCGTAGTTTGGGGAAACCGCTTAACATGAAAGTTTCGATGTATATATTGTATAGACCAGAAATAGTTAGGGGGGTGATAACATGGTAGACTTGATTCAAAAGTGGCAGGGTCGCTGTCTTGTAATTTATTGTAGAGTGATGAGCATTTTTCAAGTTCGTTGTTTTTGAACGGCGTCAGTATCTAACAATTTTCCTATTAGTTTGGCACCCCAAAATCTGACCCCCACAACCAACTAAACATGTAGCAAACCTGTAGGAAAAAGGTTACTGAGGGTAGAGTTGTGGGGGTCAGATTTGGGGTGCCAAACCAGCAGGAAAATTAGAATCAGTATCTTAGATTCATTTTTCGTTGTCCCTCGCGCCCCAAGAGTTTGCCGGCCGCTCGTTGGCTGGAAGGGTTTTTGTGACTGTTGGCGCGTTTCAATTTGTTTCACCATGGCCTACGATGGGGGAAAGATGCCGCCTATTACTGAGCTGTCAAGACCTCAGGGACTCAGGGACCAATGTTGCCATGTGTTTCCCACATGTTTTCATGTTTATATTTTCGGTGGCCGCTGGTGGCCGCAAAGGTCGGATGATGAGGAACCTGGTGCTCAAACTGCTGGTCGTGAGCCGAAGGTGTGGACAGATTGGGCCCTTGAAAGTGGGTAGTTATTTTTTGTGTTGGCAGTGCATTGACAATGATGTCTTGTATAAACTGGTGCCGTGCATCTTGCCAGGGAAAGTCTCGCAGCAAGCAGGCTTGGTTGACAATTTTTTGATTCTCAAGGGGTTGTTATTGTTTGGGCCCAGGCCGTGCAGAAGACCCGGAAGGTTCACCTGAAGCCCAAAGTTTCCCAGAAGGAGAGAACCATGTGTCGTAGGTTGGCAAGTTTGTTGGTTTTGTCTTCCAACCTCCGACCCTTCAGGATACTGCGACTTTGAAGAAGATCTGCAAATGTGGTAAAAGATTCAAGGGGCAGGCTCGAGCAGTTGATGCCAACAACCGTGTAACCCAGAGAACACAAATTTCGCGTGCCAGTTGCCGAGCTATGGATGGGCCCATGAGCAGAAACTTGGCCTTTGCGGAGTTCGGCTTCCAGTTGCGCCCAAGTTGAATCTCAAAGTTGCCAGGGTCTGAGATGGTTGTAGTCGTTTTCCATTGTTTCTGACAGCGTGAATGGATGGCAATTTCCAGGTCTCGAGTGCTTCTCATGGTGCGAGCCCGAAACTCGCCAATGGTGCCACACGGTTCATCGGGTCGCGAGTCCTCAAGAGTTGGGGCTGCATCCGCCATTGCCTCAGCCAGATCCATGTGGCACACACTTTGAAGGGAGTTTTGTCAAGTTTTTTCAGGGTCGTTTGGTCAAGATTTGTTCTTTCTTTCCAGATATTATTCCTTGTCAATTTTTGTTCTCTCTTGCCAGGTTGCTTCTCAGCAACGATCTCCGTTTCGAAGCAGGTTTCCACCCGTGGGATCACAGTGCAGGGCTTAGTGAAAACGCCAGTTCCTTCACTTGAAGTCTTTGGTCACTTTGTAAGGACCTGGCGAATACGATCCGCTACAGTCTGAAGTACAAGGAGGCGATTCGTCTCCGAGGCCTGAAACCAGGCAGATACCTATCGGTCCAGGCAGGAGAGTACTTTTCCGGATTGCCGCTTGGATGGACGTCGCCGCATGCTGGGGCTGTGAGCCCACATGATATGCGGGCATGGTTGGATTCGCAGAAGGCGGGGTTCAGTCAATGTTATTTCAAGTTGTTTCACCAAGTAAGTTGATGTTTTTAGATTGCTGCTGAGATTTCTGGTGTACTGGGATGTTGTACTGTTTTAAATTCCACCCATTCAGCGCCGCATGTGGAGGTCTGGGATGTGGCTGATTCTCTGTCAAAGATGACAGCAATCAGTTTGTTTTCCGGTGTGGGGGGTTTAGAGCTCGGACTTTCTCAGTGTGCCTGTCATGTTTTCAGCCGCAAGTGATTTTTGAATCTTTCAATCATTAAGCCACCTTTCAAACATTCATTTCTTGCTCACGTCGACAGCCCTACTTTGCAATGTAGCCGCCGAAAGCTCAAGACCTTGGTCAGTTTTTACAGATGGAGAGATGCTGCTGGCAAACTGTCAGCACCGTGGGCATCAACCAAGTCAGGTGGAAAGCTGAGCACATGTGCAGCTTGTTGAGAGATTTCGACCAGCGTTGGGGTTTAATTTGCGAATGAAAATTGTTGCAAAAAAGTTTTGAGTTTTGATGAGTTTGTGCAAGCTCAAGATCTTTGCGGCAGTATTCAGAAGCAGATTCTGAGGGTTTGTCGCAATTCGCTTGTCACTTGCCGATGGCACAACAACTCGCCCACACCTTAACCTCTGCTTCCCAGTTTGAAAGTTGTCCATGAGAGGTTTAGAGGGTTTGTGCAATATGCATCCATATGCGCATAGTGAATGGATGCATGTGGATACACCTGTATACATGATATACATTTAGCTTAAAACATGTACATACATACCACACATCGCGTAGTTTCATGCGACAACGCATGAACTAGTAGAATGCAGCAAAGAAAAGTGAATGCGTTTGTTTTAATACTTACCTCAATGCATACCATAACCGACCTTAAACCAAAGCTGAACATACAGATGAGCCGAACATTAAACTTTTTTGGTCTTGGTTCCACATGCGCACAACCAATGGTATATTGAAGCGCTTTCGCGCGCACGGACCCAAGACAGAAAGCCACTGGCAGAGTGAGTGAACATACATGCTACTTACCTACGGACATGCAGACACACGGTCATAAACAAAACAGAATTGAAATTGACGTATCATTGCATAGCATGACATACGTTTTTGCATAGCATTCCTTATACGTTACATACTTACCTTCTCAGGAGCCAGCGTATACAGATTTAGTTTCGGCGCCATGTGAACGTACACATACATATGTTATATGTACGCGTGTTCATACAAAACATGTTTACACGACTCCGCTTAAGGCAGCGTAACACAACGCGCTTGTACTTTTGCGCGCAGGAATTCGCACGAAAACACAGAAAATAACCACAACTGCAGCATATGATTACATATGTATGTACATCACACGACTGACAAACAAAAGTGGCGTAGATACATGCAGACATACATACATTCATGCACGCGTACATACATTCATACATGTATACACAAATATGTTTTCTTTGTTTCCAATTTCAGGCATTAACACACACAAACGTACAAACATACGTACATACATGCATGCGAATGTACACATGTTACATGTGCATATACACAACGAGGCTCACTCATACACGAAGCAAGGACACATGCGTGCATATTTGCTGCGTATACAAACATATATGTATATGTAGATGTGGTAATAAGAGAGATGCATGCTTGGCACTTTTACATATGAATATGCGTGGATGTATGCCAATATGCGCCTATGATGTTCCATGTTTCTAACTCTTTCCATGCTCAACTTTTCAGACCATATAATGTCAGACTTGGCCAGTCAGCGTTTGATTGCCTGCCAATCTTACTTACCAGAGTTTTCCCTTGGGTTCATTGGGTCGTTGCTCCAACCTAGGTGGCTTTGGGTTGGCAATGCTTGGCATCAGGTATCCGAGGAAATCATGAAGACCGTGCGTCCTGATTCAAAATTAGATGATATCGTCGCAGCCCAATCCCAAGAGGAGCTCCATGAATCAGCTGACATTTTGAAAGTTGATTTTGCCGAGCAGCCTTCTGGAATGCTGCGTGTGTGGTGCAGCCTTGCCTGTTTTAAATTTCATGGTTTCCATGGGGCCTGCTGCCAGGAATCTGCGGGAAGGAGCTTCCCTGGTGCGAGCCCCCGCGAGCCACCCAACAAACGGTTGCGCGGATAAAAAGTCAAAACCATACAGCTGAAGTTGTAGTTGCGCTCAGCTCCTGCTTCACAGTGATAACATGATGATGGCTCATCATGAAGTTACTACATGTTAAGCTTCGTCATGGCAGGTTCTTTCACACATTGGAGTACGACGAGACCTTAGACAATAGTTTGCATTTGAGGTTTTTGGAATGACATATTTTTTCAAGATGGCGCAGGTGCAATCAGACAGTTGGCTGATTGACCTTTCTCACTTTGAACCATGCTGCGCCGGACTTAGGTGGAGAACTCGCCATTTTGCACCAAAGTGCTGTTGGCCAGAATGGCTGACGGCTGCCTGCCCTCTGGCAAAGTGATTCCTGATGTCAAAGATTACAGTCCATCACCTGAAGTTGCTCGGAACACTGACGCTGTGTTGGCGGGATTCCCTTGCCAGGTGGGCCAACAATCTGTTAGCCATGGTTGTGTTTTGCCTTGATGATTCAAAGCTATCTTTGTTCCACAACATGTATGTTTGTTCAGGGAGTATCCCAAGCTGGATGCCAAGCTGGCATGGCAGACGAGAGATCCGCTCTGGTGAGCTATGTCTTCAAGACGTGGGACAAGCTCTTGCCTGGAAGGTTGGGGTGTGTTGTTTGATTGACTCGATTTGCCCAAGCCGGGTCACTCGAGGAGAAAGCTGCTCCTCCTCGAGAATGTGAGTGCGCTCCTCTCCCGGAATCCTGGTTGCCGTGGTTTGATGAACTATGTGATTCAGGCCGGGGTTTGAGGACAGAGTGGCCACTCTTGGTTGTTGACCGTTGGCAGGAGTGCAATCGGCGCGGGCTGAAGCTCACTTGGTGCTCCATCCGGTTGTCAAATTGTGGTTTGGCAGTCACGTCCTCAATGTCAGTTTACATTGCAACTCAGAGGGCTGCAAACTTGTTGCTGCAGGCTGGCAGGAAGAGAATCTTCTTGATTGCCCGTGCTGCTGGTGTGAACCATTTTCCAGCTGGACTCAAGGACCAAAAACATTTTCTTCTGAACTGCAGTTTTGAGTGATTTGTTGGTTTGTAACTTTGTGCCAGAAGCTTGTGCATGTTCATAAGTTGAGTTGCGAGGAAATTCCGTTCAGTGCTTGGCAGACACCGTGGAACCCGACGTCTACTGTTCCCATGGAGTTGTGGCTGAAGGATGAGCTGACACCTGAGGAGCGACTCCGATTGAAGTCCATGGGGAACATTGTTGTTCCCAAACAGGCCGCGCTTGGTGCTTGTGTTTTGGCCAAGATGCAGGACGTGTAGAGGCCTTCCACTGCATGCTCACTAGTCAAGCATTTGTTGTTCCAGTTGAAGCCTGTGTTTTGGTTCTTACCCGTGTTTACTTTTGGTCGACTTGGATGCTGCTCCTCTCTTGGCTTAATTCGAAGCTGCCTCGATTAGACAGTTTCCGGTTGTTACGCTTGCCTTGCTTGGGGAAGAAGCCGAGTTTGATCTTAGCCTTGCCTGTGCAGATTCCTGAGTTGTTGAACGTTGCTGTCGGAAGGTCAACTCCTGTTAGTGGGGATGTGTGGTTTTGGAATTGACTGTGAAGTTTGTGTGATCTGCAAGTGTCAGTGTTTGCCGCTAGCTTTTTTTTTGACGCAGCTGCCACCCGTGTTGCTGGGATGATGAACTTCATGCGTTTCACTCGATGCCGGTTGGGTGGTGCATCTGATAGTGAGCCGGGCATTAGCCAGCCTTGGCAGCCAAGCCAGTGTGAGATCAGGGAGAAGTACGTTCCTATGATCGAGAAACAGGACGCCATCATTTTGGCCTACAACACTGCGGAGACCGTCTTCATCCCGGAGATCAAGCGCGAGGCTCTTCTGCTGACCACTGATGGAAGTCGCGAGATGCAGTATGTGACACTTGTTTTGTGATTGTTTAGTCGAAGCAGCAGTTCTTGGGCTGTGGATGTGGAGTTTGTTTGCGTGAGCCTGTGTAAGTTTGAAGGCGTGCTTGTGTGGATGTTTTTTGCCACGTTCCACTGAGGATGGTCTTCGAAAACATCATGGCCCATGTGACAAAGGAGTTGGCGATGCTCTCTTTGAAGAAACCAGTTGAACCAGCTGATTTTGTCCATGTTTGGTCTGAAGCTTGGGATATCACGGCAGCGGAGATTCTTGTGCTCGATAGTCAGAAGATTTCTTGCCGTGATGAGTCGAAGCTGGCCCGTCTTTACGTCAGGCGCGGTATGGGACCTGTTTCGTTCAAATATAGCTGGATGCTGCTTCTTTGCATTGTTTCCGGCGAGTTGCCGGCTTGAGTTTTGGGCAATGCTTTGACGATGGCAGGCTGCCGAAGTTGTACCCAGCGCACGCTGGGGCTCTGGAAACCATCGCCATTACAACTTCTTTGGAGAAGTACTCATTGCTTGCTCGTCCTTTGCAGTCGCTGGTTTGCAATCTATTTCGCCTAGCAGAGGTGTCTGTGGAAATGATGTGATCGTGACAATGTGACAAGTGTGCCGTGACGTTATGTGATGTGATGCCTTGTATTCTGAAATGGGATGTGATGCGACGTCGTGTTTTTGTGGTGGTGTGATGTTGGTTTGTCACGTGATGTTTTGTGATGTGATGAGGTGAGATTTCTTTCATGATGTGATGGGATGTGAGGTGATGTCGTTTATTTCACGATGGGATTTGACATGATTATTTTTCGTTGTGCTGTGATGGGACGTGATATGATATGATGGATTTTATTACGTAATGTGGTGTGATGTGATGCATTTTATGATTTCATGCGATGTGATGTAGTTATGTGTGCTGTGGGTTATTTACTCAAGCATGTGGGTTGGAATTGCGAGGCCTTTGGTGCCGCCACCGACTGAAGCCTGACCCAGCAAGGCCAAGAGATGGCTCAACATGGGGCCAAATTTTGTTATGGGTAGATTTGGCAGTTGGCTTGTGATGGTCCGCCTTTGCTTGGCTGTGTACTTATGCTGATCTCAATCATTTACATTTCATTGTGAGTTTTGCGCACCCACGCCACACTGTCATTTTGACGGAAGCTTTGACTTTGCAATGTGAGCATTGCGGCCATAGTCAGTAGCTGACCAGTCCGGTGCAGTGCAAAGCAGCGGCGAGACTTGAAGAGTGACCATGCTGGTGTTGTCTTTCAGCTCCTGTTTCAGTTAGATGTTGCCAGAAAGCCATTTTGGCAAAGAGAAGCTGTGGAACAACAGTTTGAGCTGCGGACTGATTGAAGTATGTCAAGTTTCATATGTTTTTTTATTCGGTCAGAAGCATATCCACATGTCAAGTTCCAGAGTTTAATGTGTTTGGTGTCGGAAATTGTAGAAGATCCGCAAGCGGCTAGCCGTAGATTCTTCAAAGCACTTTGCAAAAACTTAGCAGCTTGCAGCCGCCCAATGCCGTCTCCACAGCCTGTCCTTGTTCTGTCTGACAGTTCCAGTACCGATGCTGAAATTGTCCCACCAAGACCAGCTGCCAGACCAAGACAAAGCCAGCAGCGAGGACGGCCGTCTCGGCCTTCCTCATCACAGGTCCTTCCCGCTGTAGAGTTTCTCACCGAGTCTTCCAGTGAACAGGAGTGTGACCCTGAAGACTCCAGGGTGCGACGTGGAAAGAGAAAGCGAACCAAGGTGGCAGGACTTGCCACCCTGAAGGATCGATTGACAAATGAGGTGCGCTGCAAAGCTCTGCTTCTGAGGAAGTGCTTCAGTTGTCGGCGCCGATGTTTGTCGCGCTTCCTGTCAAATCACAACTTTCAGAAGTTGATGGAGTTCAGGAAACTGTGGTCTGAAACCCACAAGCTCGATCAAGACCGCATGGCTTTTTGGACGATTTAGCTTCACTTAAGTTGTTCATTTTGCTGGGCCTTTTACATCAACTTTGTTTGGCTGACAGGGCTTTGTGTTTCCTAATTGGGACAGGGGCAGAAGGTAGGTTGTTTCATTCAGCTTTCTCGCTGGAGGCCTTTGACCGCATGAAAGCCTTGCTTAGCTCTCGAGATGGTGATCATGGTCGCACTGTTGAGTGGACTGTCCTGGGCCACAAAGTCTGCTTGCGGAGTTGGAAGTTGATTCACGCTATGGGCACCTAGGCGCAGTTTTCATCATTACATGAACACATTTATTGAGCGCTTACGATTTATGTACACCGTGTTTTTTCTTTGGTTCGCGTGTTTTGGCGCGTAGGGTATCATGGAGGTTATAGTTATAGAGACTTCAGCAGTAAAAATTGAAGATCTGATCTGGGGTGTTGACCTTGCTAGATTTGTGAAAGCCGCCGCGTCCAGGATCCTACCATGCCAATTTTCAACTTGGGTTCGCCCCGGAAAACGGACCCCACCAAGTGTCAAATTTCCTTCCAAAAACTCAGGAAAAAAGCTATTTTTCGGGCGACTTGGTGGGGTCCATTTTATACACTTTGAAGGGTTCGGAAGGCAATTGTAAAGGAGCAAAAACGATACTTTATGTGGACCCGGTGGGGGACCCTCCACAGGGTCAACCCCTGGATTGGTTGACCCTCTGGAGGCCCCTCCACCGGGTCCACGTGTTTTTGATCGGTTTTTGACCCAACATAGCCTTTACATGGCTCAACATAGCCCCCAAAATGGCCCGAGATAGGCTCGGTATGCCCCCCATCAGGCTTCCATGGAGGTCTCTGGGTAAAACATGTCTTGACTATGTTTGGTCTGTGAATGTATTCATGCTCCCTGTTTGAGCAATTTTGCCCGCCCAAGTTTCCCTTCCTTCTTTAGTTGAAGTTGTTAGTTTGCTGCACAATTGAATCTGGTCGCCCAGCAGACCGCCAGATTTTTGGTGTTTTTCTTCCCGAAAATCGTTTCCAGAGACCTCATGGAACCTTATAGTTTGAACTTTTTTCTAGGAAGCCACCTGCGGAGTAAGTTTAGGTTATGTGAGATATGTTGATATGCCACCACTGTAATTCATTTCAGCAGTCATGCAACTGACCCCGTTTGTTGAGGTTCCAAAAGGAAGCCCTTGGCTGACTTACATAAGTAATAAGGACTTGTGGATCGAAGTTTGCTTCAGAAAAAAATAAATTATTTTGAGGGAAAGCCACCTTGTTGTTGTGATGCTTTTTGAAGCAGAGCCCCAGTCTGGATTAGGTAATGGCCGCTTCGATCGTTTGTGGCGTGCAGCTCAAAGAGGGGACGCAGGGCCTCCAGCCGATCTCCGATTTTTGACACGTCCCAAGAGCGTGGTGTGTGGCGATTCTGGGAGCGCCAGAGTGATATCATTTCTCCAAACACTCTACGAGTCGGTGGCAGAAACGCTACCTGACATTAAGGATGATCTGAATGTCGAAACGGTTTTGGATGAGAATCGGGCCTTCACTGGGTTCGCAGGCGGTGATGCCTACTCAGCATTGAAGCTGTCTTCAATTTCTCGTGGGCGTGCTGATGGCTCCAAGCAACGAAGGGTTAGACGATACAAGCAGGGATTGAAACTTCACGCGGAGAGACATCCGGACCTTTCTGGACTGGAGGTGAGATACCTTCCACCAGGAAACATGTCTGAGTACTGGGAACAGTTCCGGATCTTGGAGGGGGCCATCAGCGTATCCTTTCCAGTTTTTTGGAGGGTGTGGAGAACGGAGTTTGGGCACCTGAGATTTCGCCCCACCAGTTCTCATTCAATGTGTGCGAGTTGCCTTCACCACCGCCTGCTTTTGAAAGAGCTCAGTCCATGGATCCAAGCCAGGAAGAAGCAAGCATTGCTCTTCCACGAGCACCTCATGAGCCAATACAGAGATCGTCAAACTTACTGGGCGCTGCGAGGTAGCTCGAGGCTGCGGGCTTTGGGCCAAGTTTGCATCATTGCAGATGCAATGGACCAAGCGAAATTCTTGTATCCAAGGACTGTTTTGATGCGAAGCAAGAACCTGGCCACATTTCAGCGGCCAAAGCTAAGTATCGTCGGATGCTTGGCGCACGGCCACAGTCTCTTATTTACTGTGAGCAATGGAAACCATCCGAAGGATAGCTCGGCAATGTCCGAGATATTTGCCCACATGTTGACCAAGTTGTCCAGACTCGGCGTGCGCTTGTCTGACACAGTGGTGCACCTGATGTCAGACAACACTAGCAGAGAGACAAAAAACAATACTACATTGAGGCTTTTAACTTGGCTTGTCCACCACAGAAGCATTGTTTGACCTTAACAATTTTCCGGCTGTTTTTGGCCTTTGAATCTTATTTTGTTTCTTGCAACTGTTCTTTGAAGTTGAATCCTGTTAGGAATTGTGGCGGGGGCCACATGCCGACAACTCCGCAGTGGCCACAGCCACGAGGATATAGATCAGATATTCGGAAGTATGGCCCTTTTCTTGGTCAAACATGCGAAGACAGTTCAGACGCCCGATGGCTTTTGCGATGTTGTCAAGCAGTTCTGTACTTCAACCAACCGGCCTTTTGAGAATGACCGTGATGTGGTGAAGTTGGATCAGCACCGCCCATGGAATCTCTGCGGTTTGCGCAGCACATTTTAATGGTAAGTGTTTGTTTTTGTGGTTTGGGGAGTAGCGTCTTCTGAAGCCAGTTTTAACTTTGGCGTTGCTCAGGAAAGATTTCCTGAGTGGCGCGGTGCCTGTCATGTTACACGGGATGGGAGGACCTGGAGCACCACATCATTATGAACTGTCTCGACGCGAAAACTTGGGTTACTTGGAAGTGATGTTGTGATGCATGTTAACCTTGATCATTTTTGGTCTGTGTTTGGAAGTGATGTTGTGATGCATGTTAACCTTGATCAGCTTTGGTCTGTGTTTGTTTGTGGGGTTAGTGGATTTTTCTGGTGTTTTCGTAACATCTCTGTGGGCAATGATGTTGGGTGTCGGATTGCCATGCCGTTCAATCCGAGCGTCAGCCCTTTCAAGTTTTAGATTCTCAATGAACCCACAATTGTTTGCCAGTCAATGTGGCAAGTCTGGTCTCGAGAGTTTGCCAAGTCTTTCCCACCAAGGAGGAGATGCCAAACTCGCAACGAATACATACTGGAAACTGTCAGAAGCAGAAGAGGATCCAACCGATGTTATTCTTCAGAGACTCAACCATGATTGAAGTGCGGCTAGGGTTTTGACTTTTCCAAGAGCCATATGCAGTGCAAGTCTTTCAACAAGTGGAAAGTGTAGTCCTTCTTGTTGTTGTTGTTGTTGTTGTTGTTGTTGTTGTTGTTGCGGCGGGTGCTGTTGTGGTTCTGCTTTTGTTGCTGGTACCCTTGTTCTTGGTTTTTTGTTGTTGTTTTTGTTGTTGTCGCGGTTGTTGTTGCTGTTGATGTTGTTGTTGTTGCTGTCGTCATTGTTGTGGTTGCTGTTGTTTCTATGTTGGTTGGCGTTGTCGTTGTCGTTGTCGTTGTGGTTGTTGTTCTTGTTGTTGTTGTTCTTCTTGTTGTTGTTGTTGTTGCTCTTGTTGTTCTTGTTGTTGTTGTTGTTGGTGGTGGTGGTGTTTGTCGTTGTTAGCGTCCTTGTTTTTGTTGGTTTCTTTGGTTCGGTGTTTGTTGTTTTGTTTTGTTTTGTTTGTTTTGTTTGTTTGTTTGTTTGTTTGTTTGTTTGTTCTTGTTTTGTTTTGTTTTGTTTTGTCTTGTTTGTTTGTTTGTTTGTTTGTTTTTGTTTTTCGGTTTTTTGTTTTTATGTTTGTTCGTTTGTTCGTTTGTGGTTGTTTTTTTGCTGAGAAAAACAAACAAACAAACAAACAAGCAAGCAAGCAAGCAAGCAAGCAAGCAAGCAAGCAAGCAAGCAAGCAAGCAAGCAAGCAAGCAAACAAACAAACAAACAAACAAACAAGCAGCTGCGGCTGTTTTGATTGGCAGCCTTGTCACGCGTTCTTGTCATTTGGTGCTTCAGATTTTTTTTGCCTAGGACCAAGCAGTATATGGCAGACCGGGAGTTCAACGCTCGGATTTTGTTCTACCCGGCCAAGGTTGCCAAAATCTGGGCTCGAACAGGACAGCCTGCAGGCGTGGACGTTGAACAGCATCAGTTGTCGGGGAAGAATAATCAAGAATGAATGAAGTTCTCACTTGTCAAAATTGAAGTTCAGCGTTGTGTCACCAATTTGTTTGCGTTGTGTTTTTGCTGATGCTGCTGCCAGGGGTTGCGCCTTTGAATGAGCTGAGCGAAGAGTACAAAGATCATGTGAGAAGGTTCTGCCCAATCCTGGAGTCCTACAGACTGAATCATGCGGCTTCACACTTGAAACAGTGGGTGAACGGAGAGCTCCAGCTGGCGCCGTTGCTGGATACGTCAGCGTTGCATGTTCGTTTTAGAATTCCCCTAGCTCCCAGCTTTGTTTTTTGCTTTGAAAGTTAAAGTGGCTCGCTGTGTTCATGTGGTGTCCAGTGCACCGCAATGGGCAAACGTGCGTATACATCCTAAACATATATTTTTTGTGTTAACCAGATGCAGGCGTATCTACATACATGACATGTACGCTCAGTAGTTCCAACTGTTTCATTTCAGGTGTTAGTTGTGATGGCTTCCCTTTGAAGTGCAAGAGGCAAGAGTTTGTTCGAAAACCTCCATGCAGTTAGTTGGTGCCCGGTCATGCCCAGGTGCTCGCTGCCAGCATCTTCTAGCCTAAGGGCTTCAAGTTCAAGCGGAGTTGATCGAGTGCAGGCCTTCGAGCCTAAGCCAAACATTCTTAAGTGCCTTGGTAAATCAGTCCAGGATCGAATTTGGTAAAGGGCTCTCTACAGTCTCTCTTTTGTGTTGACGTCGGTGCCGCTTGATCTTTTTCCAAGTGGCCAAATGGCCACATGTCTGGACATATTTGTTGGGTTGTGGTTCATGTAGTGTTGCGGAAGTTCGTCCCCATGCACCAACTTCAAAACTGCCAGGATTGGCAAAGGGCCTGACGACAAGAAGAATGCGGACAAGTACACCGCGCGTGCAAAGCAATCCATCGTGTTTCAAGCAGCGTCCCAGGCATGGGCATCAGGTGTGCCTTGGGCTGAGGCGTTGCAGCTGGCTGAACGTGCTGTAGAGAAAGCTAATCCACGGGCGAAGCCCAAACCAAAGTCTTCTCCCAAGGTGAAGGCCAAGCCTAAAGCAAAGGCCCATGCGAGATGATTTGGATGTATTACCATTTCGGTTCGTGTGTTGATGTTGGTGTGGTAGCTTTACTGCAGCTACAGCTGGAACTTCCTGGATTTGCCATTGGTTGTATTGATTATCATTTGCAATTTGAATTTACTTTGGGTCCAATGCTTTTTGGACACTTCAGACCGGCCAGTTTCATCACTTTTTGCCACAATTTGATGCCTTTGCAGGGGTGGTGAGAAGCACCTAGGGTTCGTGCACCTCAGGGACGTTTGTGCAAGTTTTCATAGTTCTAACATTGCGTGGATGTGATCAGATTGGGTTCAAACCATGGTATGGTGCATGAATCCTACTTAAGTTTCGCCACTTGCTGAGGGGGTCCTGGAGCCCTGCCGGTGGTGTCGGCTTTGTCCATTTTGTTAGAAAGACTTTCTGAGAAAGGTTTGCTAAGGCTTGCCAAGTGGTGGATGTTACGTGGAACTCGCATCGTTGGGTGGGTGATAAAACCTTAAACCCTAAACCCTAAACCCTAAACTAGCTGGTAAAAAACGGGCAGCATTCCGTTAATAAAAACTATTAACATAAAACCTTTGACATTTAATTAAACCATGTTTGCGGAAAGTGGCGGATGTTAGGTAGAATCCGCCACTTAAGACTAAGTAAGCACCAGTCATCGGAAGGCTAAACCCTAAACCCTAAACCCTAAACTAGCTGGTAAAAAACGGGCAGCATTCCGTTAATAAAAAATATTAACATAAAATCTTTAACATATCATTAAATCATGTCTGCCGGAAGTGGCGGATGTTAGGTAGAATCCGCCACTTAAGAGTAAGTAAGCGCTAGACCCTCAACCCTAAACCCTAAACTACCTGGTAAAAAAACGGGCAGCATTCCGTTCATTAATATATATATATCTTTAACATGTCATTAAATCATATTTACGGGAAGTGGCGGATGTTAGGTAGAACCCGCCACTTAAGACTAAACAGCAACGGCCGAAAGGCATTCAGCACCTCAAGGCCCAAGCCCGCAAACCAGTTAGCTGAATTTTTGAAAGTTAGCATAGTTTACCGTACACAGACTTTAATGGTTAAAGTGACGGATTTGACAGACATTCGCCACATGAAGAAAGTGCCAACCATGGAAAAGGTATTCCCTCATAATCTCATTCCAGTTGATGCCAAAAAAACAAAGAACATTGTTGTTAATGGGTGAAGCTCAAGAATCAACATCTGACATTTGGATGTATCTTAACGTACTTGTTTCGTTTGTGTTTTAATCAATGTAATGCTTCATTACATTTTGGCTCAAGTAAGCATTCAGCTTATTTTCAAAAGGAAACGCTTTTTCCCACCAGCCATGTTTCGTTGCTTCAACACTGGGTTCACTCAACAACAGCCTCGTTGCTTTTTGCACTCGTTTTGCTTTACTTCACTGGTTGGTTTTTCAACCCCTTTTTTCCCCCGGGGGGGTGTGGGCTGTTTTTCCTATGTGTTCCCTGAGAGTTGTCAACCAAACTATTTTCACAGACAATTTTTTGACTTTCATGCATGTCATCCATTTTCCTGGGGCGTCGGCCTGATGGCAGCAGCCTGATATTGGCACGACCGCATGGAGCTCCCACACGTGTGGGGACAGTGAGGTTCAGATCGATTTTCTTCGCTTTGGGCCCAGATCGTCGCATTCGCAGTTGCATTTTGCTTCATTTAGGTCAACTGGACTGGCTCCATTTGAGAAATTCCAACGCACGCTTGTTGTTACTGTTTGAGTATTCATCAGCTTCAGCTGTACAATCTCCTCAAGTGCAACGTGTTCGAGCCCCAGGATCTCCAACAGTGTCAAGTGGCCCA
>Ga0126342_10012439_pt1 | contig 15179 bp, 19 predicted proteins | sample Cyp1metagenome_FD_92528 | JGI IMG/M metagenome (GOLD analysis project Ga0126342, IMG submission 92528) | Coral microbial communities from Lord Howe Island, Old Settlement Bay, Australia - Cyphastrea 1 metagenome | ecosystem: Host-associated > Invertebrates > Cnidaria > Coral ...
AACTCTTATTGAAGATCTTCAATGAATGTAAAATGAATGTAAAGTTTAACGGGGGTGGGACTTTTATATTCCCTAATACCTTTGTTGATCTTCCCAAGACAAGAAGGGTGTGGGCGAAACGGGTTTTTTTTGGCGCTACAATTAATGATCATGACATTTCCATTGGTACCCCTCATTTCATAACATCTGGCAGATTTCTATAATACACGATCCTGAAAAATAGCTGAATAGCTAACGGCCCACCATGGGTAAACGGTTCCCCCACTCCCGTCCCGATCATCCATAACATTCAACATCACGAGATTTACCCGGCCTGGTAAACTAACATAGCTATGGAAAATCACCATGTTTAATGGGTAAATCCACTATCAATTGCCATTTTCAATAGCTTTTTTGTATGTTTTCATGGGAAAATCAACTATAAATTGCCATCTTCAATAGCAAACTGTTTTTTTTGCTATGTTTGTTTACCAGGGGGTAAGGGAAAATCCTCACCGGGCCTCTTCACCAATGTACCCTCCGGTAATCAAACATTGCAATGGAAAAATCTACTATTTGTTGATGAGTTTCCCAGCCATAAACCTCCGTTTTATGGGGGATTTTCCAGCTTGCCATGTTGGGTGGAGGATTTTTATCATCCTCCAAGTCCCATTTAAATCCCATAAAATCCCTATACGTTCCCATGAAATCCCATGAAATCTCCGTGGTACATCCGCCCCACGGCACCGCCAGCTGCGCGAAGCTGTCGAAGTCCCCCGCGGCGCGGGTGATTTCGGCGCGCGTGGTGGAGGCCTCGGGGTTCAAATATATATATATATATGTGTGTGTGTGTGTGTTGTTTATTTGTTCAATTCATTTAGTTAGTTAGTTAGTTAGTTAGTTAGTTGGTTAATTAGATAGTTAGTGCATTTATATTAATATAATGTGTTTTATTTATGTGTTAATTTCATATATATATATATATATATATACATATCCCAATATGAAGCGTTCAGTCTTACATTGGGGGAAGTAATACTTATCCCCTCCCCACGAATTGGCGGAGTTGGGATCTTTCAGGACAACAGCGGTGGCTTGAAGATATTTTTGTCGCAAGATTTCGATGGAGATTTCGATGTTGCTTAACAATGGCAATGGACATCAAGAAATAGATCATCTATCGTAATGCTTATCAAGAAATGGAAAACATCTATGGTGTTAAAATGTGTTAAATATTCAAGAAATGGAAAACATCTATTGTTTATCTTAGATGTTTCCATTTCAAGGATATCTATATTCCCATGATGGAAAACATATCATAGAAATGGAAACTATCAATGGTAACAATAGCAACAAACACGGCAACAAATTCATCATGTTTGTTCTTGTAGGTGGAGATGTCGGAATTCTAGTTGACAATGGAAAGAATATGGCCATGGGGAAATGATCCAACAAAACTCATCAAATGTCGTGAACATTTGATAAGGGACATAGGATCCATCAAATTCGCCAGAAAGTTGACCGGCAAACTGTGGGCTGTGACACATATCCCATCCAATAAAGTCAATTCAGAACGGTCTCCCGTAAAAGGGCTTAAAATTCTAGCAGCGTAAACCGCTAACCACCAGGTCATCCGTACCTTCTCCAGTCTTCGATCTCATTTTGGGGTACCCCAGTATGTCATAAGGTCCCGGCGGTCCCGGGATGAGAGTAGTACAAACCACCAAGGAAAAGGTTTGAAGTTGGTAAACCCCGGGCAACTATTCTACCCTCCGGGAATCAAACGTGGCAAATCCATGGGAAAATCCATGGGAAAATCCCCTAGAAATGGTGGATGTTCCAGCTAGCCATGGAGCTGATTACTGGTGTATATCCTGGTTTTACCCTCTGGTTATGTCAAAATAGCTATTGAAAATGACCATTTATAGTGGATTTACCCATTGAAAATGGTGATTTTCAATAGCTATTTTGACATAACCAGAGGGTAAGCCATCAACCCTTGGGCAGCTTCAACGGATCTTCAACGGATCTTCAACGGATCTTCAACGGATCTTCAACGGATCTTCAACGGTTCAGCTCGGCCGAGAGGCCAGCAGTCGCCCCAAAATCTCTGGATGCTTGTTGAGACCTGGAGATGCCGCATTCGCCAAGGATTTCACGAAAAATATCCACCAGGGCTGCCCGAAAAACCATGGAAAACTGGGACCAAGAAATGATGCAACCAGGACTTGGAGAAAAAACACATGAGATCATTGAGATGTCTTATTCATTGCTTAAATCTGACCCTATTCATATCAGATTCATATTCATAGTGTTTTCCGCATTCGTCACCATTTTTTCATGGCAAAATCCAGCCACAAAACAAGGGTGCTGGGCTCCCCTGACGCGCATGCAGGGCATTGTTCACCACCTGAAAAGCCTCGGGTGTTTCACAAACCGTTTGGGGCATGTCAACGAAAACATCACTGGTTAGATCTGGTTAGTTGCATCTATAATCATCCTGGAGTCGGTTTTCCGGAATGTTCAATCATAGTCCCATTGGACATTCTGGACAAATGTTGGCAGCCTTATCTACTCCAAGATTCTGACCATGATGACTTTATATACATACACACATGGGAAAATAATGGAAAATGTGTCTGCGTGCGTGAGCCAAAGACTCCCCATTGCTGCGGAAATGCCTCCGAGTTCACTCGGGCTGTTTTTTCCCAAAATCTAGGAGGTTTAGCTGGTGGATGTTGCTATTCTTATGACCCCCGGGTCGTTGATCCATGGTTTGCGCGTGACCCCCAGCCTTCCGGCCACAACGCATCTTACCTTGGTCGCAGGGAAAATCATCTGCCATTTCAATCCATGTCAAGGGAAGCTTGAGAACATGAAAACTGATGTGACTACTGTGACTACATTCGACTTACCTTCGATTAGACTTTTCTGGGTATGGATCCATGTAGCTTCAGGGGCGTCTGGCCACTCTCAGCCCTTGTCCAAGAACCGCACTGCGTTTTCCAAGCTGCCCGAATCTAGCAGAATCTAGCTGAAGCCAAGTTTTTCCAAGCTACTGCTACACCAAGCGTTGCGATAGCCTGTGAGGTTCGCTTCCTTCTGCAGTCTCATCAGCCGAAGATATTCACGACCTAATGGCCACCGACATGAGCAATCAGCTCAATGCAGTACGTCGAAACTGGAGACAACCCTCGAATCACCATCCTCTAAGCAGAAGTGATTCGCCATTGAAAAAAACCGCCAAAAAGTCGCCCCAACAATTGCTGTTCTTCCCCAACAAACTGTCTACATTTGAAAACCCAACGGTTAGATTAATCAACCAGGCTCTGCAACTGCAGCAAACCCCCAACATTTGAAAGTTTTACAAAACATGAATTTACCAGCTTTACCGGCTTTACCCCCAAAAAAAACCAACGGTTGCAAGGTTTATCTCTTTTACCTCTCAAAACATCCTTCGATATCCATCATCCCCCAGTTCGTCGCTGCGCTCCCGGACGGTCCATGGTGCCGTTGTGGTTGTAATCCACCTGGTCCAGCAGCTCTTTGACCTGAAACGGAAACCGAGAAGGACCTGTTGAACGAACTGGGAGCCGTGAAAAAGTGGGAACACTTGTGGCTGCTGGAGGAAAGTTATGGGATAATGTGGATTATTACTTAGAGAAAAAATTGTGTATGTATATATGTGTGTGTGGGGAAAAGTAATGTAATGTAATGTAAATTAAATGTATGTATGTATGTATGTATGTATGTACGTACGTACGTACGTATGTATGTATGTATGTATGTATGTATGTATTTTATGCATGTATGTATGTCTGTCCGTCTGTCTGTCTGTATGTATGTATGTACGTATGTATGTATGTATAATGTAAATAGATAAGTTTGGGGGATCAAGCTGGGAAAACCCCGCACCCAATGGAGGCGTTAATGGGAAAATCAACGAACTAAATGGTGGATATTCCATTGGCATGTTTAATTAATGAATGGGACAATGAATGGGATAATGAATGGGACAATGAATGGGATAATGAATGGGACAATGAATGGCATAATGAAAAGGATGGAATTTTTGACGATTGTTACAGTGTAATATATCAATCCCTTCGAATTTAAGTACCCCGCCAAAACCCATACTTAGTACCGAAACTTGTCATTCTGGGGTCTTATATGAGGATATCTTTTGTCAGGTGGGATTATATACATGTTATATACATGTGCGCATGTGCAATGTTTCATTGCTTCATTTTATGCGTCTGCTGAAGTCCATGTGAATAGCATGCGCGCCGAAATCTATTGTGTCTTCATTTCTTCATATCCATTCATGTCGAGGAGTCTTGTGAATCTATATAAATTATATAAGTGTTTACAACTGGCGACGTGCAAGCAAGGAACCATGATGCTGCAGTGGCTGGAATTGTCAATGTTGAAGGTTTTCTACAAACTATTTCTGGTGATGTCATTGGGGGTGGCTTGCTTGGGGGTGGATCCCACTTAGTAAATGGGGTATACCCCCAGTTATACATGGAACATCCCCATTTAGATATGGGATTAATTATATCGGTTATATATTGATTATAAACCACTTCAAAATACTGTGGTTTGGATCATTGGGTTTACCATGATTTACCTCATATTTCGACTGATTTACATGTAGAAAATTTGGCATCCTGTCGATCCACAGCCCATCGACATAATCCATCGACATCCCCAAATCCCCGCCTCATCCAGGGTGCTCTCATGGCCAATGTATCTCAAGAGATCGTACCTGAGCTGACCGTGAAGCTTCGTGAAGATCAGCAGACTTATCAGACTTGATACATCTTGAAACCGCTGAGTCGGAAGGCTCGGAACATGTCGGAACAACCAAAACAAAGAAAACATCGCCAAATCCCAATCCCAAAAAAAAACTTGGGAATCCAGGCAGGTCTTAGAATTTTTGGTTAATCTCCAGGGCTGGTTTTCAGGCCGAAATGGATCAAATCCTGGGGAGGAAAGGCGCCTCTTGGGTAAAATCCAGCCCTCCCAGTAGATCACTTGGGGCCCCACATCTGAAGGTTGGGCATTTCGCCATCTTCATCACAGAAGGCATCAAAATGCACCTGCCATGGGAAGACAAAACCTAGTTTTCCCCCCAAATCGCACTGCAACTTTTTGTAAGTTGAATGACCTTCGTCTGGTTGGACAGCACAAGTTGAAATGCGGTGTTCTTCTTGGGACGTTCAAATGGTGTTGCGCGCTGCCTTCAAATCGTCCGACTCGGCTCGGGTAAAGCCATGCCTTAGGCGGCTCACCAAAACGTGCGGGAGACAGCGGCATGAAATGCATGGATTTTCCGTGGAAAACATACAGGAAACCATGGAAAGTCAAACCAAGCCTGCTAAAAGCTAAAAGGGATGCTCAAACTTTGGGGTGAAACGACTAGAAATAGACATGGCTCTCCAGCAATGACACATCAGTGGTTGGTGTGTGGTCGCAAAGCCTATTGAAGAAGAAGAAACTTGGACGGTGGCAACAGAGCCAAAAACCACCGCCAAGGGAAAAACTGCTGCATGACCATGTTCGTCCCCCAATAAATCTAGGGGGGTCGTGTGAATTTCCCCATCAATTCTGGGAGTCCTGCAATGCAACCCCACAAACAATTCTAGCATAATTTCAATAGTTACTGCAGGTTACATGTGAATCCCCAGTTGCTGTAAGAACCATAAAACCATTGAAATCGGCCATGTTGGTGTCGTAAACCACGCCATTCCGGGCCCATTCTTCGTGAGATCCCACCAGGCTTGGTGGCCGTAGTCCAGGTCACTGGTTCCTTGCTTCCACCAGCAAGGCATAGACTGCATCGAAATGAAGCCGTTCCTCCTGTAGCGCCGCTATGCCAACATCGGCATCGCTAAACCGTTCACCAAAAGGATCGTGGTGAAAACATATGGTGGTTTCATGGGATTTCATGGGACTTAAAGGGTAAATGGGGATAGTAAAACCATGGCCGGTGACGATCTACAGTGATGGATTTTCCATATCGAACTGTTGGACATGTTCCTCCAGCAAGATGGGATAATTCAACTGATTCAACGTTTATTTCTGGTTATCATTGTATGTACCTCTATCAAAATAGCAAAAGATTCAAGGATTTAAGTACCATCCAGTTTGACCCTGTGTGTGTGTGCACTTTTTGATGAATTTATCTTTGTGCTGAAAGAGATGAGATGTCCCAATTAAAAAAAAAAAAACGATCCAAAAATGCGTGCAAAGAGCGTTTTAATCAACAGAAATCTTCATCTCACCAGAAAAAAACGATCAACATTCTAAGTATTCTAAGTTCGTAAGTCCAAAAACGACAGAAATCCGCTAAAATCACCCAATTTCACCAACAAAAATCATCCATTTCAGCAGCAAAAAATCGTCAAAATTGCCATATCACCATCAAAAATTGTTAGGCCGCTAAACATTGCCATTTCACCAGCAAAAATCGCTGGAAAATTGTTCGTTTTTCTCAGGTCATTCTTCAAACATCCCTTCCGCCCGCCCGCCTTTTCCGCACCGGTCAGCTCTAACATCTCCTGCAGTTCCTTGTGGCGAGACCAAGATGGTTTTGTCGGACGGGACACAACTAGGAGGTGCTCGGGATGTGTTTTCACGTGGCAAAACATATGTTTGCGTATAGTGTATATGTATCTATATATATATATATGTGTGTGTGCCTGTCTAAAAATAGAAATACAAATATGTGTATATATCTATATATTGCTATGTATGTGTGTGTATGCCCATCTATCTACCTACCTACCTACCTATCTATCTATCCATCCATTTATGTATATATATATATACATACATACATATATATATATCTATATTTATTTATTTATTTATATACATACATATATATATATATATGTATATGTGTATGTGTATGTGTATGTGTATGTGCATGCACGCACGCATGCATAAATATCGTATCTGTGTATGTATCCTTTTGTGTGTATGCATGTATGTGTATATATAGATAGATAAATATATATATATATATATATTCATGTCATTTATCTATGTCTGCTATATTTTGCGAAATGCGAATCGTTTGGGCAACGAGTAATATGACCCAAAAATGAGAAAAAAATCGTGCCACATCCATTGAGATACACAAACACAAATATGGTTTATTATATATATATTTATTTATTTATTTATTTAAACATTCTTTTAATCATGTATAGATATATATATATATATTGTATATATATATTGTATATATATATATTGTGTTGTGTGTATCCACCATCTTGTAGGCAAAAAAAAATGTCCTCAATCTGTTTTTTGAAAGTGTTACTCTCTCGTGTCACCAAACATGGCCAGAGAACAAAAAACTTGGTTTTTAGATGATGTTCCCGTAGATGATTTTCCCAGCTAAAAAGCTCCATTTCTAGAGAGATTCCCATTAAAACCCATTACAACCCATTAAAACCCATGTTTATACATTATTTTCCCATGGTTTTTCCATATTTTCCCATAGTTTCCCCTGGTGTTTCCATATTTTCCCATATTTTCCCATGGTGCTATATTTTCCAATAGTTTCCCATGGTTTTTCGACAGGGTTTTTCGGCCCGTAGAACCATCGCCATCAGCCGTAGCGTCCGCCCGCAGGAGCGTAAAGCCCAGCTGTCGAAGGCAGTCCGTGGCCTAGGCGAATGGGAAGATGTTCGCCTCTGGTTAGATAGATACCATTATGGTGGTAACATGATAGGGGATATGATAGGGGATATCATATATATATATATTTATATATGATTGGAATATTACGGGAATATTATGGATAATTATATATTCAGATGATGATAGAAACACTACATAGCGAACTCGGAAATCACCATTTGGAATAGGTAAATCATGGTAAATCAACTGTTAATAGGTAATACTACAATCACAATAGATACCATTATGGTGGTAATATGATTGGGATATGATATAGGGATTAATGTCCTTTGGGTAAAAATAGAGGGGCCGGTTTGGTATAGCATCTATCATCAGTTGCCTGATAGGGGATATGATAGGGGATATCATATATATATATGATTGGAATATTATGGGAATATTATGGGTAATTATTCAGATGATGATAGAAAACCAGAGGGTAATTATAGACAGCCTATCATGGTTAACTAGGGGATATTACAGGGTGTATGTTTTTTTCATCCCCTATCATGGTTAATGTCCTCCGAAAATGTGATTATAGGTGATATTGTGATTGGTAATACTCCAATACCATTGTGGTGGTAATATGATAGAGGATATGATAGGGTACATCATATATATGATTGGGATACGGAATATTTATGGGGAATCCCCAAATAGGGGAACTATACGCAGGTTAGTGAAATATGATAATTTACTCAGATCTATGGAAATATTTCGAAATGTCATGTATTCAATGGGAATTTCAGGATCCTAAAATGGAGGTTTCTTTAGTACCATAGTTTTGGCCATATGTTGCGGTCAATGGGAATATTTTACCCTCTGGTTATATAAAGAATATTCAGATGATGATAGGAAACCACCATTGCCATAGCTATAGAATTTTACCCTCTGGTTATGGCAGCTATGGGTATTTAATGATGATTTACCTATTCAAAATATTTACTATGATGGCAGGATAGCTATAGAAAACCACCATTTAAGAATAGGTAAATCATCACAAATAATCTAAAACCAGAGAACTATTTTCCATAGGTATGTTAAATAACCACAGGGTAAAATAATTAAGGGGATATTATGGGGATACTGTGATTCTTATGGGGATATCATAAGATAAATTGATATATACCAAAAATGATATTCCCATAGTATTTACATTAAGACAATACATTATGTCCCAGAATTGTGTTAATACCTAAGGTACTACCATGGTTAATGTCCTCCGAAAATATGATTATAGGGGATATTTTACTGTTATGGTGGTAATATGACTGGAATATTATGGGAATATTATGGGGACATCATAAGGTAAACTGAACATATGGATATTTAAAAAAAAAAGTATATAATGGTATTCACTTATGGATAATAGATATTTCCATAATGGGAACGACAATTGCTAGTTAATGGGGCATATATATATATACATACGTAATGGAAATAATCCCATTCCCCGAGTTCTAAACACTCGCCAGGAACCATGGTTTCGTAGGAAAAAAGAACTTATATTTGGGACCATGCAACAGGTGTGTGCAATATTCCGGGAAGGGAGTGTAGATCTCTCTCTCTCTCTCGCGTGTTCCATCGCCACCTGAACTACATCGATATAGATAATGGCGTTGTGAAGGACAAAGGTTTTAAGATTTCTCTATATATATATATACATATATATATATATATACATATGTCTATATGTGTGCGTGTGTGCGTGTGTGCGTGTGTGATAGTGTGCGTGTGTGGCAACTATATAGACATACAGATATACAAACATGAGCAATCCCATCCCCCTAATGAATGTTCTTTGTGGCCTTTTTTTTTTGGGGGGGGGGTCACCAATTGGTGCATGACTGGATAGCAAGGGACCATAGGCTAGTGGTCCAAAACAAATAGAAACGGATACTCTTTGTTTAAAGCCGCAGGGACACCCATTTCTATCTGCGGAACTGTTGTACCTGGATGTGTGCATATTTGATGTGTATATACATATACATATATATATATATATATTGTACATATATCGTGTGTATATATATATGTGTGTGTGTCTTTGTGTGGTTCTTTCAACCCATCCCAAAAAAAGGCGCTCCAATTGGGATGAGAAGATCCGCCAATTTATCCAGGCTGGGAGAAAAAAAAAACAGCCATGGTAGGTTTATGGCGGTTTCCCGTTCATGGTAGCCATACATTCATCGAAACGTGCTAAAATCATCTGGTGGTTTCCTAAGTTTCCTAAATCATCATAGGGCTACCTCATTTTATCATCCATTGTTCGATGGATTTTCCCTGAAAGAAACCAACTAACCTTGGGGATCCACCATTGAAACCTCCATTTTTCGTTGTTTCTCGGTTTTCATCACCATCAGCGTCGCCGTCGCGTTGCCTCATTCACCGTAATCATGCCATCTCGATCCGTATCAGCCTGATGGATCCCATGGTGGGAAATTGGCAAAGAATAGGAGAGGAGGATTGAAAATGATTGAAATGGCCACCTGAAACCAATCGTGGTTCAAAAACCGTGGTCATGTTCTGTGTGATGCTGTTCGAAGGAATGATTCTATCGCCTCAGATAGCTTTCCCAAGCATTTGGTATGGCAAAACGGTTGACAAATGTGTGGGTCTAGCGGGGGTATGACTGGGAATTTGGGTGGTAACACCCGCTCTGTTTCATTGAAACCCTATGTGAGACCCTTGCCACATCATCTTTTCCGCAAACCTCACTATAGATACTAACCCAAAAGGATAGAAAGGTAATTCAAAAGTCATTTACCACCATTTAAACATTATATTAGTGTTCTATCTTTTCGGTGTGGCTGTGAATCATGCCAACACTATTAATATAATTTAATATCTATTAATTACGCTGAAACATGCAGGTCTTGCAATATTTTTCAGACATATTATTCATATTATATACAGGTCACTCTTCAAGAGGAATATTACGCCTCCTTTCCACTCAGAATATCGGTCAAGAACCTGTGTCACAGCCTGTGATCCCCAAAACCCCAAGCAAACCTAAACCCGTCTCCAGCCAGCCATGGATTTTAATTATCTTGTGCTACATGCGATCACGCAAACCCCACCCAAAAGGTGTTAATTTCAAAATTCCCATGGTTTGTTGCTACTCTGCCCACTTTCGCACCTACATCTCTACTCAACTGCTTGTTACTCCCCTAGACACGGAACAAAGGAAAAATGCAGGAAACAAAAACTGCAGAAGAGCCATCTTCTCAATCAGCAAACTTCTCGAAATGTCTGCCTCCATATTTCAAGGACAGACTGCAACCCTCTCACACTTTCTGATGAAATTCCAAGTTTCCATCATTCGTTCCATGGCTTTTGGAGGACGATTTACTCACTTCTGGGGTAGATTGTATTCCCTGGCACCTTCTCAAAGCTGTCCGCCATGGTCTTCATCCTGGATAGCGTCGCCAGAAAATTGCAAGGAGTTTCACCATCGAAAATGATAGATTTGAGTTGATTTGAGTGGATTAAAACGTCAAAGTTGGAATTTAACCAGAAATTGATAGATCTCACATGATTTAACCATCAAAAATTGAAAAAAATGATGTGACCATCAGAAATTGCGAACAATTGTTGGTTTAACCATCAAACTGCTAGCTTTGATCGGGATTTATAAAACATTGGGGAGTTGAAGCATCAAACATTTTTTCGGATTTCACCAATGATGGAAATGGACTAGTCCAAGCATGAGGAGTTTGCCCCGCCCCAATGAAAATCTTAATAGGGAAAATGACTGAAGATTAGGTCCTTAAACCAGTGGATGGAATGTGATATCCTCTGACAAACCCAATTCCTATGGTCCTATGGTCCTATGGTGGCGTCTCAGCACTATATAAGGTACAAAATGAAGTTATTTGGGATTCGCCAACAATATCTAGCAATAGATGGAGGTGTCACAAACAAAAACGGTTGGAAGTGGTTTGAAGAACAGAAATACACTTAAAGTCACCGACAGAATTTGGAAGACAATCTACCAAGAACCCACTTGGACTCGTTCTTCAAGCACATCTCTGGGATTCCCAAAGACCGGAAGCCAAGGGGCGTGATGTGGTGAAGTCTCCGATACATGATCATGAACTCGTAGAAGCTCAGTGGACCTTTCTGAAGCCTTTCCTCCTCGGCGACGTCGGCGCTGTGTTTGCTGTGTTGTTGGGAGTATCGGCCACAGATGACTCACAAATGACTCAAGTGACCTCTACAATTTTGCTTGTGAAATCCGCAACTTGCGGTAAAACACCAATTGTGCTGCCTTAAATCAACCGTTTTGATTGGCTAGGTTAAATGCACATGCTTCTTGATTGAATACCAACTCGAAGTCGTTCTTGTTGTGCCATCCCCTTTCTTTGTTCCTAAATTCCCCATGTCTACATATATATATATATATATATATAATGCCCATTCTTATCTTTCTTATCTTTGGTGATATTCCATTTCTGTTGTTGGTTACCCTCCAGTAAACGAACATATATTCCACCATTTATTCGTAGATCATATCCGGAAACCCATGTATTTCCACAACTATGTAAACGTTTACTGACAGGCAGTTACCCTTAGCAGAGTGAATATCCCATTAACTCATATTAAATCCATCGAAACTACGTACTTTAAACATCTTTAAACCACCATCTGTGTTGAGGCCATGTCAGCTTAGTTATTAAACCACTATTTTTTCTCATTTTTTGAGGCCATGTTAGGCTATGTTAGGTCATATAGTTATATTATACACAGAGAGAGAGAGAGATATATATATATATCCAGCCTAGGAAAAGTATACAATATATCTAACATATATATATATCCTAACATATATCAGATATAATATATATATATACAGTATCCTTGACCAGCCTATGAAATCCCTCAAAAACGCGCTGAAACAGCACGCCGTGCAACGTCAAGTTCCCCGATGACGCCATTGAGGTACTCGGCACCTCGGCGGTTGGTGGGAGATCATCCTGGCCCCATGGTTTTCATGGAGGTGTTGGTTCCAAAAATGCTGGAAAAAATGGTGGAAAAATGGAGATTTCACTGGAGAATCCACCATTTTTAACTGGAGAACCACCATATCAGTATTGGAATTCCAAAAATTCATTGGATTGAAGGGAAAACCAAAACCGGAGACCCATGGAGTTTTGACCATCAAATCTAGGGGTGTCCTGTAATTTTTCCCTTCAACCAATCCATTGAAAAATGGTGATATAACATGATATAACTATATATAACTGATACAAGGGATTTAGAATGGGACGGATCAAAGGATCCGTAGAATGCTCCGATTCATTGGAGCGGCGGCTACAGTAACCCGACATGCCGAGTTTTTGGTGTGCCACCAGGATGGTGATTTTTTTTCCATGGATTGCTGGGAAAACAGTGGGTATATAATGGTATATAATGCTTTAACCGTCAAAGATAGGGATATTTCATGGGAATATCATATGCTAAAAAAATGGGATATCAATGGATATCATCTAAAGACCATGGATCATTGAAACAATGGATTGGTGTAAGGGATAAATCTACAGCTAACCATGGTTTTCTTTTTCAATCAACGTTGCAGAAGACGTCGAGAAAGAAACACACACCAAAAAAAAAAACTGGGGAGAGTTTCAACATGGAATCCAGCCTTTTTTTCTGGTACAATCCAATTTGTTAGTCCATTTTTACTATGAAAAAGGACTGGTTCTTCTCCATCGGAGTCATGGTGGCATCCACGGCGGCCCAGGAACAATAGACGGTCCCGAGGGACAGTAGGGCTTCGGAGACCACTTGGCTGCTGATAAACCTGACGTCATGACTTGAACGGGTGGTAGTAAACTTCGTAAACACTAAGCCATCCCCTTCCATCGGTAGAAATGGCATTGAGATTTCTTGGGTTGACTATTGATGGAAATATAGCCACATGGCAGTTGAAAAGATTGTTTCACCAACACAAATCAAGGATAAGCCGTACCACATTCGCCCGTAAACTACGCTGCTGACACTCAGATGCATGAAAAAATTCACGCTGGTTTGATGTTGACCATGGGAAAGTGATGGGAATGTCATGCTATGATGATGATTTCCCATCACTTTCCCATCAATTGGACATCAATTAGTGATCAACTGGACATTTGATGATTTCAATCATCCAGTGATTGATGATCCACTCATCCAATCATCAAATCACTGGATGAAAACCCCACCTGCTGGGCGTATCTTTGGACATGCGATCGTGCTCCTCTTTGGCTCGATCGATTTCCTGGAAGTTCCATGGGTTTTTCAAGGAGGATTGAAGAGGAAATCGTTGGGATATCAGTGGGAAATCAGTGGGAAATCAGTTGGAAATCAGTTGGAAATCAGTGGGAATTCATTGGGAAATCAGTGGGAAATCATTATCATTTGGATATGATATAGTGGAAGAATCAATATGATATATAGTTACCCTCTGGTAAACATACTAACATAGCTACTGAAAATGGTGATAAAAATGGTTGATTTACCGAACTTAAAAATGGTGATTTTCCATAGTTATGTAAACGTTTACCGAAGGTTGGAGGGGATATCATGGGATACAGATGGGATACAGATGGGATACAGAACCACTTGGAGAATCATCCCAGAAATCATAACTGGCTGGTAACCATAACATCCATGTATATAAAACTATGGAAAGGTCCACCATTTTCAATGGGTAAATCCACTATTTCTATGGCCATTTTCAAGTTCGCAAACTGTTAGTCATTACCAGGGGATAACCATATCATATAGATTATCCTACTATATCCCATGATTTCACAATGATTTCCCAATGATTTCCCATGGCATACTGTTAGTCATAACCAGAGGCTACAAAGGTTAGATGGCTGGTGAGTTCTGGACAGTTGGCCAATGGCCAATGGCCTGGCCGCTGCACTATGCAGACGACCAGAATCGACCATTCTTTCGACCAGATCTGAATCAGAAAGTGGTTATTACCTGGTTACTACCTGGTTATTCCATCTATTTCCATCTGATGTTTACAGAAAAATCTTCGGTTTGCTAACCGTAAAACCAATCTGCGTCCAATTTCAGACTATGGCGCCGCAGATTTGATCAGCCCCCCGCCTAAACCGGAAATACACCTGGCTGAGTTTGCCAAATCTTCAACCTGTTTGTGTATTTTCAACATCTTTGAACTCAACGATTTATGTCGCGTACCTGGAAAATATATAGTTGAAACAAGGTGAAATAGTTGGCGATTTGGAGATGTTTCCTCCAGATACTCAAGCTCCCCCCGCATCGCGGTAACGCCTCGTAAGAAAAACCTTCACAGGCCCGGTGTGCAGCCACCACACGCCACAGTTCCTGCAGCCAGGATCGATTTACCATTACCAAAAGTGACACTGTGTGCCGCAATGCTGGCACCCAGGTGGTCACGGATCCATGTTTTCTACTCCTTCGCAAGCTGTGATAAAGGGGGCTCGTGCCCAAATGTTGATTAACGTCAATGTGCATTTCCACTGACA
>Ga0126342_10012440_pt1 | contig 15179 bp, 15 predicted proteins | sample Cyp1metagenome_FD_92528 | JGI IMG/M metagenome (GOLD analysis project Ga0126342, IMG submission 92528) | Coral microbial communities from Lord Howe Island, Old Settlement Bay, Australia - Cyphastrea 1 metagenome | ecosystem: Host-associated > Invertebrates > Cnidaria > Coral ...
CGTTTGGGTCTGGGACTCGGATGGCTTGGGGATAACCAGCCTGAAACAATATGTTTTGCTATAGATAGACTTCAATGAAATCACATATATATATATATATTCGGATATATATATATATATATATGTATAATATATATATATACTTATTGTATGTTTCCTAATAGTCTATATAGTTACTTTATTACACTTTGATTTTCATCTTCTAGGTTTCAGTCATATATTTTCACATTTCAAAAACTGAACTTCATGGACGTCATGATTTTCTTCGCTACGCAACGAGCTGGAATCGTTGAGACATTCCGAAACGGCCTTCCAAGATCTTCCAAGAGGATAGACATAGACTTTCCCATAGGATCCATAATATAACCATTAATATACCATTAATGGTAACATTTACCATGAATATACCCCCAATGGTGATTAATATTACAGTAATATACCATTAATTTAATGTTACCATATTTATACCATTAATATATATCCCCAATGTTAGCATATATATACCATACATGGATCCTATGGGTTTGGTGACGTTGACCGCGAATCCTTCTGTCGTGAGCACTCTATGATCCCCGTGAACTTAGAACGATGGGAGTGGCACCATCCACAAGTGTGCAGCCTAAGTCAAGGAGGATTTGTATGTTTTTCACATATTGAATATCTATAGAAACAATATATCAATCACTGTCAATCACGTGATTTTGTAATGCATTGCCATAGAATATCCATAGAATATCCGCAGAATCTTTATTGGATTGAACTGATTGAAGCCCCGTATTTCATGGCTACCCGATGCCTAGCCGCACTGGAGGTGTCTGACTGTGAAGTTGCCGTGGATGCACTGCTGACGCTGGCCTGGCTCGCTGGTTTGGCACTCTCCGGTAAGCCATGGCCCATTTATAGCTTAGATATACGTACCTGAAAATTTTAATCATGTTCATTTTCCATATAGCTATGCGAAATTTCCAGAGTGTATATATATATACATAATATATATATATATACATAATATATATATATATATACATATATACATTATATATATATATACATATATACATTATATATATACATAATATATATATATATATATAAATATACACATAATATATATATATACATAATATATATATATATATATATATATGTACAATGTATATATATATACATATATATATAGTTATATATATATAAAGGAGGAAACCAATGAGTCTTGCAGATCCCGGAGATCCCGATTTCCCCAATCTTCAGCCCAGCCACTTTTCCTGCGCAGAATCCCAGCATGTCTCCGGAAGCGCAGAATGATCCTTGGCTCCTTGGACCAGAAAAGCCCAGGATACCCGGCCTGGTAAACGAAGAAAAAACCATGGAACATCACCATGTTTCATGGGAAAATCAACGAACTATATATATTATAAATGGCCATTTTCAATAGCAAACTGTTAGTCATTACCAGAGGGTACCCCAGGATACCCCAGGCATCGATATGCTTCCCACGTGTGCTGAGGCAGAGCCAGCTGATGTGGGACGGTGGTGGTGGATCCGTCCTGTGTTTGGGTGAATTTTGGGTACTTTGCAGGTGAGGGAGGTGGCTAATTGATCAATGGGAATTTCAGGATCCTAAAATGAAACTACTGTACCAATCTGTACCATATAAGGATATATAAGGCCATATTTTGCTGGGATATTCCCTTACACAGGCCTTATATATGGTAGGTACCTCCAATTTTGGTTCCTGACATGGCCATTGATGCCATGCCATGCAGACCATGCCATGCTGGGAGGGCGGAGCCAAATCACACAGCCAGGAAAGGCGTGGCCTTGCTATGTCCCTCGGACATGCAACTGGAAGGGGTTCGGACAGAAAAAGATGTTTGCTGCTTGATGGTTCCAAGATGTTCCAAGTATCGATATGTTCCGTTCCTCAAAACTTGCTTAAGGATTCCAATGACAACTTCCACATTTTCCGAATGGGTTTGAGCACTAACCAGTTTTGGGATGTTTTGGGTTGTGTTCGTGACAGGTGTTCATTGGCCACATTTGATCAAATGATATCGAAGTGTGAATCTGATCATTGGCCGCTTGAGCGGCTTGGGTCAGTTCTGATTTTCGAGTTTTCTATGCCGAGCCGTCGCCTTTGGACGGCTGGGTCTGTTCGCAGGCCTTAAGTGGACCTGCTCATATATTGGTTCCTATTGGGTTATAACATGGGTTCCAAAAAATCAGGGGGAATCATTCTGGATATTCTATGGATATTCCATGGATATCTATGGTGGATATCTATTTGGGTGAATCACCCAAAAATGGATCAAAATGGACTCTTCAGGCAGATTGGTGTTTGGTGCTGTGCAAACGTCCAGCCTTCCAGCTGCAGGTCATCGAGCAGGAGCCTCCCAGCAAGGACGACCAGGATGAGGATGATGGTCACGGTGAGGCTGCGCGACGAAGCAGGAGACGGCGCTGTCTCTGAGTTACTGGGAGGATTCTTGATGTGAGTAAATGCCAAGTGAGCCAGATGGCGTGTAGATTGTTCAGTTCATGTTTTTCCTGTGTCAAGACCATGAATGTTCGTATTGGATATGTATCCATTAACTATCATGAAACTACTGTAAATATCATTCTGCCAATGGTCTTCAACCTTTTCTGCAGGACCATTCTGAGAACCATGATCTTCAGACCTGTGGCTCTTTCCAAGGTAGTGGACCCGGTCACTGGATAGCGGAGGTCAGTCAAGGCTATGGGGTCATGACATGTCATGACATATTTTTCCCATGGTGATCGGGAATTTGACAGCACCAGATCACTGGTGGTTTTTAACCTGTGGAGGCATTCACCCAGCTGTTGATGCCAACAACCCCCAACATCCGTGTGAAGAAGGCCTCCTGTGCCATGCTGTTGAGGTCTTCCACTTCAGGTGGGGGGATTGTGGCTGGTGGCGTCACATCTCCATCGGTGATGGCTGACGAAATGGCGATGTCAAGTACAGGGTTTTCGTATTCTGAGGTAAAGCCAACTGGACAGGCTGGTAGTTTTGCATGTATCTCAAAAAATCTTTTGGGATGTTTTGGGATGTCTTGGAGATGTGCTGCCTTGCCACTGCGCAAGAAGACGAAACAATATGAAACAATAACAATGGTGGTCGCTATGGCTGAAGCAGTGGTGCCCGCCCGTGCGATGGAGGTATGGCGGCAACTTCACATTTGTTCAAGTGCCCAGGGGACGCAGGGGGACGCAGGGGAACGCAGGGGGATGGGGAGGTCAGGTAAACCACCAGAGACCGAACGACCTCAAATGACCTCGAAGTAATCTCAAAGGACCTGAAGATACTGTATCTGAAGATATCTGAAGAATTTTCTGAAGTACCTCCAAGGTGGCTGAGCCATGCTGAGCTGAGCTTTCGGATTTGTCCGAAACGAAAGTTGATCGGCCTGGGGAACGACTGCCATGGCCAGGTACGTTCGGGCAGCGTGCCCAACATGAAGTTCAAGAAGGAGAGCAAACTGGAGGACCGAGCGACCCGGGTGCCGTCGAGGAGTCACTCACTACACGAGGAATGGTGATCTTCAGCAGTTGCCAGTGATTCCAGTTGATCATTCATCATCATTCATCCACTTTTTTGTATGTTCTGTTACTAAGTTTAGATAAGTTTAGTATATATTCTGAGTATTCACAATTATCAACTCATGGTAGTACCATGATCCCCATGTGTCGCAAATGTCGATTTCAGAAGAGAATCCACCAGGAAATCCACCGCCAGGACCTAACTCAAGTGGATCGGAATTTGATCACCATCCGTGAGTTGAACTAACTGCTGTCAGATCGGATGTTTGCTCGCAGGCGCTTTAAAAACGAAAAGGAACAGCTCTTGAGAGCCCTGTTGGGTGATGATGAAGGTTGGGGTTTTGCATGGTTTTACATGTCTATGTTATACAGTACTATATCCAATATATTTTGGGAAGATCATTATCCATATCCATAGGAGGCATCCCTTTGAATCCAAACTGCCGCGACAGTTTGGACTTGATCGACTTGCGGCCGGATCAAGCCTTGATGGTGTATCAAAAGTGGAAACCTGAGGACCAGCCGCAGGAAACCAAGATTTTTGTGGGGAAACCATGAGAGGTTAGAAATGGTTAGAATTAGGATATATGATGAATCGGATGAACGGTGACAAAAAAAGGGATGTGTAATAATTACCCTCAGTGCCAGTTGGGTTTTTCACTTCTGATTCACAGCGTTCTTGACTTTTGGACTGTATCTTGATGATGCTGGAATACCCTCTGGTAAACTAACATAACTATGGAAAATCACCATTTTTAATGGGAAAATCCACTATAAATGGTCATTTTCAATAGCTATGTTAGTCATTGCCAGAGGGTACTGTCATAAAATGGGACCATTTTGGGCTCAGGCTTCATCCATTTGTGTCACCCCGGGCCGGGCCGGGTTCGTCATGGCGCTGAGTTCACGATGGCCCAAGCGTCAGCTGACCGATGGCGTGGAGGGTGAGAAGAAACGCCGTCGAATTCCGCTGGAGCAGGTGGTACAAGAGCTGAGTCACGCCGGGTTGACGCAGCCGGCGCTATCCTTTGTTCAGGAGGTTGGGGGATGATGTGTTAACAAAAACTACGTACCCTCTGGTTATTTAACATAGCCATGGGAAATGGCCCATTTATAGATGGTTTACCTATTAAACATGGTGATTTTCCATGGCTATGTTAAATAACCAGATGGTAGATTAAGATGGTCAACGCTTCTGGAATCTTACCGGCAGCCACAGATTTTCGCTCATCCCAGTCTGTAGAGTGAGAAGCCAAGCTCATCGATGTAGTATTTCTTCCATGAGTTTTTGTGTTATCCTTTTTCCACCCAACATCTCCAGGAAACCAAGTGCTTTTACATACTTTAACCATCCAAAAGGTTGAGGTGAACCCTCTAAATGCTTATAAAATCTTATAACATGTAAAATCTGAACACTGGAAATTTAATCAACATGAATCAAGTATGTTCAATGTATTTTTCAGCTACATGTGTCCTATTGTTTCCTCATTTTTCATGGGTGAACATCCCCCCCTAACCCCCGGCGCCGTCCAGGTCGACAAGCGGCGACGCGTCTCGTTGCCCGCGTTGCCGGATCGACCGAAGCGCGACGCGCAGGACTTGGTGAGCTGCGACGCCATGAAGCGACGAAGGATTTGGACGCCAAGTGGCCAGGTGCCAGTGCTAAAAGTTCCGGAGGTACAGGAGTTGCTTGGATCTTCGGAAAATATTTCTATAATTTTCTATATATTAATTTCTTGTTTGAGTTGACTAAAAAATGTTGTTTGATGTTTTGATTTTTGGGAGGCGACTTTTTTTGCTGATGGATGTTATGTTTTGTTTGTGTCCAGCAAAGATCTGCCATGGGGAAACCAGGGTGAATGTTGCTGTGCTTCCTATGCTTCCTGGCGGCCCAATTGAGCAACGATAACCGAGGTCGATGCAAACACAGCTCCTCCCGTTCAGGTCAGATCCTATGTCCCAGGTGACCCAAGGAGGGAGCAGCTTGGGACCCAGTACTGTGCAGCTGCTTCTATCGGGTGCCACGGGATTGAGACAAGTGACCATAGACTCGCACGGCATCATGTTCGAGGTTTATGACCAGGGCTTTATGTTCAACAAAATTTGCATGGCAAGCGTTGCTGTTGTTTGTTTTTTTTTGTTTAGAGCCTTGAACTGGACTTGTTCTTTGCGGGTGGATATTTGTTCCTCTTGACTGACATACTTTTGGGACCTTGTTGTTCACCAAAATAATTAAGCCAATCACTGGTACAAGACAGTATACAGTGTATATATATATAATCCAATCAAATCCAACCAACGGCATTGTGATTGCATGCGATTCCGCTCTGATTTCCAGATGCTTCCAGTTTCAACATCTGATTTTGACCTCAAACTGAAATGAGATACGTGAATGTGAAATTCCGCCACCTAGGTGTCTTATGATTTCTTATGGTTTTATATTGTGGTGTTCCTTACGGTCAACTATGTTCTAGGTAACCATAGGTAACCCCAAGAAGATAGAACAGTATAGAAACGTAAACTTCTGCTAAAACAGAGATAACACATGACTCTTCATTTTTTTGGGGGAGGTGGAGGGGGTGATATTTTTTGAAAACGTAAAAATCGAAACCCATCGGACTCTTTTCACGCAGGTTGACGGAGCTGCCGCGCGGATGGCAACCCATCGTGAACTCGTCTGGCCGACTGGCGCGGGTGGCGAAGGTTGCCTTGGACTCCAAAGGCCTGGATGAATTTTTGGATGGCTACGGTAGCCCTCGGATGGTTGGATCCATGAAAATACCATGGAGAATAAATGGAGTACCCCCAGTTGTGGAAACCGGAAACTATATGGAATAGGATGGATGATCTATGATACATGATGATACAATATGATATAACTAACCAACTATATATTGTGTTTGTTAATAGCTTACGGAAGAATCATGGAATGAAGAATGACCGGTGGATGAATTCCCAGTTTGTGTATCCATTGGTAACATCCATTAAATATCCATTAACCATCCATTAACTAGCCATTCAATAGCTATTAAGCATTCATTAATAGCAATTATCCATGAACAATGACTGGATGGCGATGGAATTTAATGGACTATTTTCTGGATGGCAATAGTGGGGAAAGAATGGACATATAATGGAAATAATGGACATATTATAGGATATAATGGACTATATATATATACATATATTATACAATCACTGGGTAGATGATACTCGTATCATAACTAGCCAACTATATATGGGTAGGTTACTGTACGATACTATTACTGGAAAATTAATGGAATAGTCGTGGAATAGCCTCTGGTAATCAAAGGTGGCCTGGAACATGTCCCATTTAGCTCGATCATTTTCCCAGCTGCAGCATTGATTATGGCCTCAAACTCAGGGTTTCAGCTTTTTCAGGGGTTAGAATGATGGATTAGAATGGATTCATTGTAGCCCCAAACTTGCTGTTTGTTTTTTGGCCTTTTGGGGCATAAGAATGGGTTAGATGGATTTACCGTATATGTTTTGGATGGATGGACCATGATGGAACCATATTTTGACCCAAAAAAACTGGATTCATGTGGAAAAAAAACCCATCACAGTTCATCAATGAATTAGGTTTCATGTTTTCAAAGATGGTGCAGGGTCAGGAACTGTAGAACTTTGGGGTTTTATTCTTGGGTTGCACAAAAAATGCGGGACACTGGGACACTGGAAATGGCACACTGACGAATCAGGCGTGGGATGTAGAGATGCAGATCAGGTGGATTACAATCGATGGTTCAGTGGCTTAATTTGATGAAAGGGCACCCTTGAATCAAACCATTGCCCATAGGATCCATGGTGCTGGTATATATGCTAACATGACTGGGGTATATTGATGGCATCCATGTTACCATATATAGCAGCACCATGGATCCTATGGGTTGTGATGAGCTATGAAGATTGTTAGTTACACAGTTGCACAACGCCCGCAACAAAGACAGGGGTGACATTGATACCCTCAAAAAGCCTCTTTTTGCAGTATGGTTCATCGCTTCCAAGCTGTGGATTGATGGACTTCAAAATGGGAAATCATCATACACTTTCACTGAAAGCAATGGTGATGTCTCTCTGTAGTAATGACCATGGTGATGCACTCAGACCTGTTTTTTTCCCCATGTTTTCACCATCGCAGCTGCTAGGCACTGCCTATTTCCTCTCTGAAACGGGCGAACTGCTCATGATGGTTTCGGCAGTGAAGTATTTGGAGCGACCCTGTGCAGCCCAAGAGGAGATAAAGCTTGAGATCCTTGATTGAAAATGCGGCAGAAGTAGGAACGACGTCCAGAAGTTTGCAATAATTTGCACCACATATTTAGCTATTGCCAGGCGGTGTTTGTGGATGGTTGGAGGTTGGTTCGACTCATCATTAGGCCTGTTGGGGTACAACAAGTCACTTCAGTGCAAGAATCTCCCGCATCAAGTCAAAACGTACTGAATCCACCATAATAATCCTATACGATATAACTCATACATACTCATACTAAGTCATCCTATAGAAACTAGAAATCATCCTAAATCAGCCTAATCATCCTAGAAATCATCCTAAATCGTCCTGATTCATCCTAAATCGTCCTAACTCGTCCTGAATCCACACCTCCGAGCTAGTGACTAGCGCCTAAAAATCTGCAGTTCCTAAGTGACCCACATCTCCCACGGCGCTGAAATCGAGGTTTGTAGACAAAAAGAGCATCCCTTCCTATGCGCGTGGCGACGAAGAGCATTTCAGTCCATCCACCGTGGACCCATCGCCCAGTATCTCAGCCCTCAGAAAGGAAGTGGGGAAAGGAAGTGGTTTCCATATTTGGAAAGTAGTTTGTGGGTCAGATAACAAAATCAGATAACCCATTAGGAATTCGATACTCCTCAATCAATCTCTCATCTGGCCTTGGGCCCTTGGGCTAGCTATAGATTTTCTCCGAGCAACAGGATAAACATAATAAAGTATCCCATGAGAGGATTGGCACAGAGCGGATTGCCTTGAGACGCTCATCCCTCGACAGCAAACTTCTGGATTTGATACTTTGCATGAGTTGAATGGCATCCTTCTATATATATATATATAATATATATATATTATATAATATATATATATATATCCTTCTTATGTTGCAAGACTTCGACATACTTGGACCGTTCCAGGGTTTGGTCTCTTTTTGAAGTCCCATCGTCCCGAAGACGAGGCATGGAAGATGCTACAGATGATGAGGTCATGGACTGGGAGGACGCACCCGAACTGCTGGGGTAGGCAGGTACTCGGTCGCGCTTCCAGCGCTGCAGACCCCATGCAGTTGACCGGCTGCTATTGGAGGCCTTAAACAGATGACATGTAGATCAGATGTAGTAGCTGGAGGCCTACTATACTACTATCCAACTTGTCAAAGGGGAGATATACGAATGGCAGGTGGGAAGAAACTCCTACCAATAAGAAGTGTGGAACAGCTAAGCCAGTCCTGGTAGTGGTAGCTTGCACATCTTTGCACTCTTTGTTTTTAAGCGGCAGCTTGATGCATGTGATCTCTCAATAGCAAGTCGGTTTGAAAGTGTTTTATTTTGTACAGGCGCACCGTACGGCTCATTTTGGAATTCAGCCCGATCACAAGTGCTTGATTATGATGCTTCCTGGCCTACATGCACTCTGTGCAAGAGCTATGCAAGAACAGTGATTTTTCATTTTTCATCCATTTTGATAATCACATTGTGTAATTTGAACATTTGCATGTATTTGTATTATGCGTATTCAGTCGTGCAATGCTCTCCTGCTTTTTTTGCTGACTTTGGCCCAAGGGCCACGAAAAACATCAGGCAGAGGTTCCCACATACTGAAGACTGTGCGGAGAGGTACATGTACTGTAAGCCTACTATTGGATCAAAGCCTTTGAAGTCTCAACTGAATTGTTTGTTCATATTTGGATTTCAAGAGCTACATTTCACAAGTTCATGCTTCAGTGCACCTTGGTGAATATGGGTGCGGACGGGTCCCTGCGACAGGGGGAACCCAGCTGATTCCAGTGCAGTGTCATTTAAGTGGAACCTCAAAACGCCGGCCCTGGAAGCGTTTAGAAAGATGTAGAAATGGTGACGAGGAGCAACACTGGCCACGCATGTGTGTCGTCGTGGAGCCAAGTAGGACTCTAAAGACCGTGCCAGAAACATTTCGAAGGGAAAACTGCCTGCCTTCGGGGGGGGGAGCTGTGACATTCTCAAGCTGGGTATCTTTCAATGGGAGACATCCAAAATCGAAAAGATGTAGGCCACCCTTGGGCCATCTCTGCGCATGGCCAAGACATAGTTGATGGACCAGGTCATGGAGACCCAATTTCTGACTATCTTAATATAATACATATAATATAATATAATATACTATAATATAATATAATATGATATTAATATAATATAATATAATGTTATATAATATAATGTTATATATATATATATACACCGTACCTGTGTTTAAAAGGTTGCCAGTGCCATATACCCACTTGGCTCACTGGAAGAGACACGCCTTCAATCTTCACCTGCCAGAAACCGAGGCTAAATCTGACCAACACAGAGAGGGTCAAGGCAGGATGTGGACGTTACCTTCGGTCACCGTGCTACCCCAACATGACCTTGTCATCCGGTGATGTGTCAAGATTGGGGTTCTGCATCGCCGATGGCCAATTGCAATTTGACCGATCTAATATCGGTCCAATCATGTTCAACTGCTCTACTGTATTGTTGTCGCTCAAAACATCATGGTGCTTGCTTGATTTTGTATGCCCTTTTGTATGTTGCATGTTTCTTGGTTTATTTGCCCATGTATATATGAATACAGTTATTGACATACCACCATATGGTTGTTGGTTGAAACCGTGTGTTTCTTCTTAAAGCGTTGATGCTGACTGGTGTCCGCAAGTGTCCCTTTTCTAAGTATGGTCAGACATTTGCGACCCTGGGGGAGACCCACTGGCTTGGCTCATACCCATGGTGTTTGTCCCTGAGTACCTGCAACATCCTCTTGAGGTACGAATATGTACGAATATAAGATAGCTGCATTCACCAAACCAATCATGCCAACACTTTTTGCCAATTTCTGAAGTATCAGTCAGGTGTAATTATAATTAATTTTGAGCCAATCATTAATTATTACATATCATGTCAATATATGTCAATATATGTCATATCAGTAGAGTCAATCATTAATTATTACATTATGCTGGTATGACATTTTTGAAAACAATATACTATTGGCGTTGCTTTCAAAAAATGTCATACCAGCATAACGTTGCAGTAGGATGAACCATCATCTTCGGCAGATTGTTCTGTGGCTGCAGGATCACACATGGCCTTTCCACGCTAGTAGAGATGCGCAGCTATGACATTGTATGGTAATCCCTGCTGCTCAATCTGATCTGGTAAACACAATAAACCATTCAATTTGAATCAATGCCAGACATGTTTGCCATGTCCGTGCGTGTAACCTGCTTGTATGAACTCTTCCCCATCGGAGGTTTCCCGTTGGGTATAGCACATCGGATTTTCCACTCGGCCTGCGACACCGGCTCAAGGAATGGGGAGGTCAGGGGTAAGATCCACAAAAGTTCTAGGGTGCTTTGTCCACCGGAAAACTGAAAACCCTCTAGGATACATTCCTTCATTTCTTTTTGTTTTTCGAGCTATTCTCATGAAAATCTAGGGTTCCCAGACCAGAAACAAACAGCTTTGGGCCAAAATTGGTCCTGAGTTGTTGAACGAAGATATCAGTGCGCAAAGCACCATATATGCTGAGTCATGCATTCAGACCAGGGTCACTTTTGCATCTCAGGGTCACTTTTTGATCCCAAAAGTTCAGCCGACTAGCAAGACAACTGTGCTTTCACCAACGTTTGTAGAACACCTGCCTACTTTGGAATTTGGCCCCATATCCAATGGCGCAAAGTCCTTTTTCAAACGATGGCTGGAAAAGACCCCCAACGGAGATTGGCGATTTTCTACCTGATATACTGGAACCATGGAACATTCCAGCCTTGAAACATAGCATCAAACCAGAGTTGTCAGCTGATGTTTCCAAAATCTGCAGGGAGATTGATGAACTCTCCAGCATGCAGGAAGAGCAAGTCTTGGGAATTCTACGTGACGCACTGGTTCAGCACACTTGTGTCATTGAAGAGGATCCGCCGTGGCCCAATGCATTCAATGTGCAGATCGAGAACGATCGCTGCCAGTTTGTGAGAGACACGTCACTGCCCTGTCCTCAATACACAGTGAAGGTCACCAGGGTAGAGCTGGTGGGGTCACGTGGTCAGGGCACGCAGTTGACTGATTCAGACACTGACATCGTTGCGATTGTGCGTTTGGAGGGTTCTGGACATGTGCAACAGATGAAGGAACACTTTTTAAGCTTTGGCCACCGGGAGCTTTGCCAATCATTGTTCGAATGTCTTCGCAGGGCAGAAGGAATTGAAGTCTTAGATACATTTCCACACAAGAACAGAATCAGTTGCTGCGTGAAAGGAGCATCAGCCGATGTTTTGCCAGCACTTCCTCCGGAGAGCCTTTCATTTGAGGATTTACGCATGGATGAGCCAGGTGTTTGGATCAAAACCTATAGCTTAAATGTAGCCAAGACTCAGTGGGTGGCACGTCAGCCAGAAGTTGTTCGACATGCTGCCAGATTGATGAAGTTGTGGGCTCGTGCCGTGTGCCATCAAGAATTGACAGCTTCGATGTGCATGGAAGAACGGGATAGCCGAACCATGGAGGATCTAGAGATCAAAATCAACAAGCACGCGCTGACAGTGGTTATTGCGGCTTTGCACCAAAGTTGTCCTTCGGAATCTGCTCTTGAGCTGTGCGGGCGTACGTGGCAGCTGCTCAGTTCCTCACGGGTAGATTTGCTGATCCTGGTGAGCTTTGACACGGATTTTGCATTGAAACTCTCACGTGGTCCACGATTTCATAAAGAACTGTAAGTATGCATTGTTCAACTGGAGAGGAGATGGAATTACTGGATTGGCCATAGAAGACATTATGCAGCCAGACCGCTTGTACCGTTGTAGTGACACAATCAAACTTGAAACACTCGCAGTTTACGCTGCATGTGCCCTTTCCCGAGTAGTGACAGTTGAGAGCTGGTCCCAGATGACTCGGCCAATTGAAGAAACAGATCCGTGCTTGACAGACGTGTTTGCGGTGTTTGTTCCTCGCGGTGCATCTCATTTCTCCCACTTCGTGGAAGCACGTGGAAGGACAATCAGATGTCCATCGGGACATGAATTGCTTCCAGGTATGCTCGAGAATTATATCATTTGCGATGACTGTCAGCTTACAGTCACAGAAACATTCACAGTGGGCTGCCGGCAATGTGATTTTGATTTGTGCAAAGACTGCGCTGGCGCAGATCTTTTTATGTCCTGTCAATTCCCCGTTCCATATCAGAATTGGCCCCCGGATGTGTAGAAACTCCTCTGAGTTGCAGAGGTTTGAGAAACTTTGCTGTTTGGGGTGGCTACCTTCGACAGGTAGGTTGGTGACACCAAGGACCACGAAACTTTGTGTTGTAATATGTGAGATTGAAAGATCTTAAAGGATCTTAAAGGGACCTTGAACATGAAACATCTCTGTTCCATTTGCTCAAGTTATCAAGATCATCAAGGATGATCAAAACGCTTTGGTGCGATTTGTCCAGACGTAGCATCCGGTTTCCACTTTGTAAGTCACGACGCAAGGCCACCCCTAAGCACCTCGAAGTAGCATTCGAAAGTTGGGTCCAATACCTTCAGTTGAAGGACATTTCAGACCCTGTCGGATTAAATTTGCTGCAAGTTGTATCAAGTTGTTGGAAACGCAATGCTGCCATTTTTGCGGTCATAATCAATAGCACCTCCAATTTGGAACCAGCGTCACCACACAAGAAATGCCATAGGAAGGCTGTCTCAAAATTGCGACCCTCCAAATCCGATGCATGGTCGATCATCAGGTTGTCAAAATGGCCATGAATTGGGTATCCTGCATGTTTGAGACAAACCCATATCATTCTAAGTCCAAGATGGTTGACAGAATTGGTTGAAAGGAATTGGTGTATTAAGAATTGGACATGCGTGGGTAAAAACATGTTAAAAAAACATGTAACACCAAGGATTTCCATGGATGTTCCTGAAATCAACCCACTAAAAGTATCTAAAAGTGAGATCCCACCATGCCATCAGATCACTGATCGCAGGTTCACGACTTCATTGAGGCCATCATGAGGATGAAGCCGGGGCCCTCAGTGAAATTAGATGGGATATGAACTGAGATGAACTGATAGAATCACTTTGATCACCAAAAATGAACAAAATCATGGTGATATAAATTGATAATAAATATCAGAATGGCCAGAATGGCTGTTCAATAATATCACCATGGTTTATTTGATCTGAAATGATATGGACAAAACCATTGTATTGATATTAGATACTGGCTCCTTGACCTGAAACGACACGAGGATTTTTGATGACAGGGATAAACCAGAAGCCCAACCTCATGATGATATGCCACGCTGTTTGACCATAGTTGACCAAAATCGAGAAGTTGAGCTATTTTGAATATAATATAGTGAAATGGAACAGAGATAACAATCCCAGTTTGAGATACCCAAATTTCACCCATACCTGCTGCCTCTTGATGTTTAGGCTTTGAAAGCTCTTGTAACCACCCAAATTTTAGTCTCCAAACCTGTCACTCCCAAGTCCACCGAAAATGATTTTCTCAAGCATCAACTTTGGGCCCGATGTTCAGACATACCCATTTCCATGATATGTATTTCATTGGTGAAATTCCTATTCTGGAGTGTAAAATCTGATTCTTTATGATTTTATGGGTCGGATTTTACGGGTTCAATCCCAGTTGCTCACTGTATTTTATCATTTTCCTTGATGAAATCCCTCATTGTTGCTGCTTACAGCACCAATAGCCACTAACTTTCATCCATTTTCCTCATTTTTGGTTGAAATCCACATGTTCCAACAGTTCAAACAGCCCACATCTTTAAATAGTTTAATTTACGTTTTGGTAGCTTATAAACGCTATAAATCGCCATAAATCCCCATGGCACCAGCCATTTTTCGCCCCCCATGGCACCGATCATCTCTGCTAGGCGTCCAGTGCAGGGCCTGGATGTGGCGGTGGCCAAAAGCCTTATGCGGCGCTTGATCCTGGAGGCGGGGGACGAGATACGTATGAGGTATGACATCAATGGTACCCTCTGGTTATGACTAACATAGCCATGGTATAGATGGCCTATTTCTAGATGGTTTACCGTTCTTAAAAATGGGTGGATTTTCCATGGCTATATTAAATAACCAGATGGTAATGGTGTTAAGATGTGTTAATACCATTAGAAAATTACCAATGGTGTTAATTTTACCATTGTTTTCTCATGGTAACACATGGTGATTATATATCATTACGTATTATTAATATAGATAATAGATAGTTAATACCATTATATAATGGTAATTGATATATGATATTCTAGTAGTGTTAATGGTAATTACTACCAATAGATATGAATAGATTATTAATAGATGATAAAAAAATGTCATTTCTAATGATACTATATATATATA
>Ga0126342_10012441_pt1 | contig 15178 bp, 19 predicted proteins | sample Cyp1metagenome_FD_92528 | JGI IMG/M metagenome (GOLD analysis project Ga0126342, IMG submission 92528) | Coral microbial communities from Lord Howe Island, Old Settlement Bay, Australia - Cyphastrea 1 metagenome | ecosystem: Host-associated > Invertebrates > Cnidaria > Coral ...
AAAAACAAAGCAAAAAAAAAAGGAAAAAAAAGTGAAAACAAATAGTTTGCTTTTTTTTTGCTTTTTTCTAATTGAGGTTTGGATTGGAGTTTGCTTTTTTTTTGCATTTTTTTGCTTTTTTCTAATTGAGGTTTGGATTGGGTTTTGCTTTTTTTTGGATTAGTTTTCGCTTTTTTTATGTGTTTAAAATTCTTTAGAAGTAGGCTGAAGGCATTTCACAAGACTAGGGGATGGTTTTACCCACATTCAAAATAGGTGGTATAACCATTCCATACCATGCCCAATATCCCCCTATCAATATAAATAGGGTAAAACATCCCTATCAAGATATGACAAACATCGGAACAAATCGCCGCCTCTTCTTCCGCCAGCTCTTTGGCCTCTCGCGCCTTTGCCTCAGCCTTCTCAGCAGCCTGATTTTGGCCATTGGAATGGCCTTGTTCTCTATTTGATTGGAAAAAATGGATATATATGCGAATCATAGAAATGGATAGCACCTGGAATGGAATGTTAGATTATGTAAGATTTGTGGAATGATCATGATATGGATTGGTTTGTCATGGAAACTCTACTGGAAATCATGGCCTGTGCTCGCAAATGAAGGGAGTTTCTTTTACATTCTCGGCAAAACCAAGCCGGCCGAAACAGTGAACATCCAGCAATAACAGTATGAATTATGCATCAAAGATAAGGAATTTGAAGGGTGTTGATCATATTTTGATATATGCATATATATATAATTTGTATATATATATATGAATATCTTACAAAATATTATGCTATAAATGCACATGTTTTTGGCCACGCATCTTACGGATCCCTTCCTGAGACCTCCGCATGCCTGGTACTCTGCAGCTCTGGCATCAACAGTATCATGTGCCTGGAACGGGGCGTTGTGACCCTCCAGGTTTTTGTTGAATTTGGAGCGATGCAATATGCGTTATGAATGCTATACATATATAATTATACATAATTATAGTTACTTATATTTAATATTACTTAATTATATTTATGAATGCTTTGTACAATATACACAATTTATATAATATATTAATTTTGGCGACAACCTTAGAGCATGTCGTGTGCCTGGTGTAATCTTTGCAAAGAGCCACTAAATTCCGTGGGTATCCAGTCACCATCTGGACCTATCTGGACCCACACAGGTGCCGCCCCCCGGCCGTTGGAATTTTCACTTGCATCTCTCTCAACTTTTTCGCGGAGTTTTTCAGGTTTTCACCTGCAGCTGGATAGGCGGGATAGGTGGCGGGTCACATGGCCAGGACACCTTCAGAACGCATCGAATTGTGGTTAAATTTTAGTGATGGGATGGACAGGCGCCCCGGTGCCGCCAAAAAATCACCGGAAATGAGGTATAATAGGCATACCATTCACATTTTTTTAACTGTTTGGGAACAATCTTTGTAACTATATTTATCATTCTTCATCTCCTTTTTTATAGTTGCAGATACCCTCTGGTAATTTAACATAGCTATTGAACATGGCCATTTATAGTGGATTTACCCATTAACAATGGTGAGTTTGCATAGTTATGTTAGTTTACCAGAGGGTAGTTGCAGTGAATATAAATCCACCGTTTCCTGTAGATCCACCGCGGAGTTCACCACTTCCGAGGTCTCGACTGGCAGCTTTGTAGACTGCGTCTGCGGACTTCAGCCTGGAATTTGCTGCCTGCAGACCGGATGAGTTGAGATATGTTGGGCAAATCGGGTCATTTTTTTATAGTTCCAAAATAGGTCTTATATGGGTCATATATGGTCATGTTGAAAATTTGTCGGATATTATGTTGAGTGTTGCACTTCTGTTATTGTTTCTGATGTCAATTGGCCCCAATGGTTCCCAATGTTCATCCCAACAAGTCCTTTGCTTGGTGGGATCTGTCATGCCAGGGAAGCAGAAGTCACAAAAATAGGCGGAACCACCACTCATTTTGGTGGGGTCAACCACCCCCCACGATATCAATGATGTCATATATGTCATATGTAAATATATGCAATATGTATATCCTTCGTGTACCTAGCCATAGATCCATCTATCATCATCTAGCTATCTGTCGACCCATCTCCATTGCTGTTGGCCAAATTTCATCCGGCGAGATCGTAAACCATCCCCATTTTGGGGTGCCTATAATTTGGAGCCATATCTTGATGGTTACCAACTGACAATATTTTCCCTCTAAACATCATCAAAAGCTGGGGAGTTTGCAGATCATGAAACATTCGCTTTTCCATGATGTTCCTCTTGAAAATCATCAAGAATCTATAAGAATCTGAGGTTTTGGGGTATTTCCCATGTATTTCCCATGTGTTTCCACCAGCTGACCGTGGCGGACCTCAGCCTCCTTCTTGGCCGCGTCCCTGGTCTTCTCGGCGGACTGCGCCCGTTCGGCCGCTTGCAGGGCCTGGATGTCTGGATTTGTCGAGTTTTGGGGTGAAAAATCATCAAAAATTGGCAAAAATCATCAAAAATCATCAAAGAATATCAACGATATCATCAAAGATCATCAAAGATCTTGACACTAGTTCTGTACACATCTTTCCTGTAACAATCTCTTCTATCTTCGTTGAGTTCCTTTGTTGAAGACATTTCGAGATATCATCAAGCACTGTATATAGAGGTAAGCGTCATGTTTCATTCCATATGTGGAATATTACTCTTTGAATATTTAAGTATTTGTCCTCAGCAACCTCTTGGTGATGTCTGATGCTTGTATCTGATATTCGTGCACTTAGACGTCTTTTTTCCCGGGGGCCCAACATTCGCTGCAAGATGCTGCAAGTATCTCTAACAATTTCTGGTTGATAGCTGAGTTATAAACAAATGATCTGAGCCAACCCACTTGCAGCGGGGTTGAGATGTGCAACAGAGCGCCTTATTGGCCCTATTTCCTCTTGATCTTGGAAGTTTGGAACTTTGGAACTGCAATCTGCAGTGATCCCCATTTCCAGCATATTTCAAAACAACAAATGTTGGCGCCTCATCCTCTGATACGAGTACTAGCAGCTACTAGCAGCTGTGGTCAAGTTCAAGGGTACTGTAACATCGATGCCCACAACACAAATTGCCTCCTTCCTCATTTCATCCGTCTCCTTGTTCAACTTCATCAATTCCGCCTGAGCACGGAGAACCAATTGAACCAACCGTTGTGTGGCATTACACGGGCATCACATCCATTGCGTCTGCATCTGCAAGTGGCGGTGCATGGTGAAATTGAATGAAATTGAAGGCATCTCTGAAGTGTCAATTGATCCAAAGTCTTGCCCAAAACCACATCGGGGTTACCCTGACTGATTCCAAAGTATTCCAATCATTTTTTCATATTTTTTCATATTATATATATATATATTCATATTGATTTCATATTTCAATATGAGTGCCCAAACTCCCAAGCGAAGCAACCAGCCAATCTTCGCGTACGCTTTTCTCGAAGCTCGCTTGGCGAGTCGCGAGCCGGTCGCATGGTGACTTAAGTGCCATGGAACAACTCGGAACAACTCGGAACAACTCGGAACAACTCAAGATTTCAGGCCATTTTGGACATCCAAAATGGGGAATATCAGCTAAAATCAATTAAAATCAGCTAAAAACCAATGAATTTTATGGAATTTTCCTTGGTGTTTCCCACTGCAACACCAACATCCCACGGCACCACCACAGGACCAGCGAACTACAACTGGGAGGGATTGAAAGACACAATCCTGGGAGACACTGATCCTGGCGATTGTTTTTGCCAAATTTCTCCATCGGTCCAGCAGATCCTGGCGATGTACAACCCATATGGCACCCATGTGGCACCCAAAAATTTGGACCAAAAAAAAAAAGCAGAACTGATGCAGCCCAGCATCATGGCTGCATCGCCGGTGATCGAAAAGAAGACCCGTCCGTAGAAACTGGGCATTTCTATTTGGTGGGATCCGATGGCACTTGGGATTTCACCGGAAGTGGAGGAGTTCACTCGGAATGATGTATCGCCATTGGCCAAAGCTCGCTTGCCAAAGAGATTCTCATAAACATCCCATCTATATACACACATTATATATCACTATAAAAATCTAAAAACTATTGCCACCACACACACACATAAATATATCATAAATTATCATAAATCTGAATATGCAAGACAAAACATCCATGCATAATTTTACATCATTTTACATACATTAATATACCTTATCCAAATCCTTATCCAAATCCTTAAAAACATCTTTAAAAACATCCGGATCTTAGATATCTCAGATATCTCAGGCCAAGCAGCTCATGGTCCCTGATGGTGATTTTCACCAAATCTTGCCCCGAAATCTGCACCTGGCACCTGAGAGGATCTCAGTAGAATACCACCGGCCCCTAAAAAATATAGCCTTGCTTTATTGTTGGATCTGTTCATTTAGGCCCGTATATGATATATGATATATATATATATATGTGATATATATATATATGTGATATATATATATATATATATGTGATATATATATATGTGATATATGATATATATATATGTGATATATATATATATGTGATATATATATATATATATATATATATATATATATATGGGGTATTAGGGATAATTCTAAATCCTATCCCCCATCACTTGGTGCTCCGGGATTCGTGCATGAACCTATTCTGGGCATTCTGGGTTCGGAAATTTTGAACCACACACCAACTGAACCACAAAATCACACGAGAACAGTTAGTTCATTTAGCGGAGTAACTTCAAAATGTAGTGCACCCGCGCACACTTGGCTGGTTTGTCCAAAAATCTCCAAAATCATCCCCAAGATGTGAATTTTGGACACAGTCTAATCAGTCTATGCATAATTTTAAGGACGTTTCCTAAATCGAACATGTTTCCAACATCTCATTTTCCCCATGAAACACGAATAAATGAACAGTGGCTGCTGTTCACCCCGGTTGATGATTAGGGGGTTCAATTATCTAATGTCTATCTAATATATGGGGTATGACTATCTGATATATATATATATATATGTGGAGTATGATCACAATCCATGATGAAAATCAGCAGAATTCCCATCAAAAATCATCAGAAATCGCCGAGGTACGGCTCCTCTGTGATGAGGACTGCAGTGTCCCAGGTCAGCTGACCCTGAGCGATTTCGCCTGGGAATCTAAGACGTGCATGCGCCAACCCAAGATGTAACAGCTATATACCATATATTAAAAAAGTATATGTTTTATGTATATATATATTCAGTTAATGTAGTGTATAATGTGTATATACGTATATAATTGCCAATGACTACTAAACTCCAAGTATAATCATACCATAATCTATGCAGCCAGCAACAGTCATCAGCCATTGAAGATATTTTCATACAAAACGGGGGAACAGAGGAGTGATAGAACTGATATAGAATATAGAGCCAGCATGAGCCATCAGACATCGAAATTAGACATGCAAGGTGCTGCAAGGACATGATAGGACATGACACTAAGCGAACCGAAGACGGACGAAAATTGAGGTTCAAGCAGGAGTGATGTGGGGTGAAAGCAGCAAACATGAGGAATCTTGTGGCCCAACATGACGAAGTTCTCAAGTACGAGCTAATATCATATGCAGGACTCAGTTGCTCGGACCAAACGATAATCCTACAATCACAGAACCCACAGCCTGCCAGACTCATGTGACAGAATCAACATGCTCGAAGTCATTGGTTGTGGTTGCCATATGTTGCCATTGCCAAACTTAGGCGTTTTTACAGAAAGGCTTCAAACACAATTTCAGGGGAACATTTTTTCACCATCGATGATTGAAACCGGGCATTCCGGGCCCAGCGGTTTTCTGTCATCTTTCCGGCTCCAGACACCTTCAAGGCGCCTTGGGCCATTGGGTTGGCGCAGGTCGGGACAGGGGAAAGATGGAAAGGTAAAAACAAAAACTGCTTGGAACTTGGGTTCATTTTTTTGGAAATCCATTGCACGATTACAAAACATACCGAAATTTTGACAATCCACTAGACATTTCTTAGCCAATTGCAGTGGCCCTGTTCAATGTTTGTCCACATTGGCCTCCAAGAGTTCTATCCGTTGACGTCCCAAGTTCCCAGATTTTCTACGGAGAATCCGTCAACTCTTAAGTAAGTGATGCCGAACCGTGGTGATGTCGAACTTCCAATGGTTCGAAGTAGTAAACCCATGCTTTCCCATATTTTTTCCATTCAAATCATTTCAAATCCCTTAAATCAGCAGCCTGAACCCTGCTGAACCCCTCCGGGCGGCTCTTCTAAGCTCGTGAAGTTCTCTGGCACGACCTGCGATCCAGTCAGCAGGCCATGGCCAAAATGAAGGTGAAAACATGTGAAAACGTGTGAAAAAACACCCCGACATATCCCAACGTGATAAATCTGGATGATTTTCCACTTGGCTTGTTATATCTTGTTATTACACTTGATCTGCGATTCGCTGTGAGTTTTCAGTATCTTCAAATCCGTTTGACCAAGGTCAACAGTTTGTGAGGGTCGAGATCCATCAACTCCGATGTCAAAACGTCGCGGTCCTGAGGGTTTGGCCTCCCACAAGCCACCGATCGAACACACACACACAAACACACGCAAAAATGAAAATAAATATAAATAAGACAATAAGACATAATATAAATAAATACAAATATATAATATACGTATATGTAGCACACACCCACACACGTATATATATATATATATCATATACATAGATTAATACAATCAACCTTCACCACCTTCACCAAGGTGATCTCTTTGCAGAAGCACCTGACTCTCTGTCGCCCTGGGATTCACTGCATCCGACGCACCCAAGTCCTGCTCGTCCACCTGTGCAGCTGGGATTCCGATCTTTCCCCTTGTTGGAAGGAACATGAAGGAAATAACCAGGACTCGTTCACATTTTGAAGCTCAACCCATATGAATCCATAAAAACATATAAAAACATATAAAAACATATAAAAGATATAAAGTACATGTGGTTGAACTTAATAAAATATATGAATCCACATGGGAACATATAAAAACCACTGTACTTTAGTTGGATTCTATTGGATCCATCCCTAAAGACATCCCCGGAGTCGGCACCTTGGCGAGCCAGGCTGATTTCATTGTGACCTGGCAACGGTTTTGGAGACGGCCGCAGCGAACTGGAACTGAAACTTGACATACAGAGAGAGAGAGAGAGATTTGCACACACACAAATAATCAATAATATATATATATATATGTATGCATATATATATAATCTGTATATGTATGTACTGTACACCAATATCTGATGATATCCGTTTTGAAAAATTACCAGTTTGATTTTTACTTCCTTTTTTTGACGGCTCCCAGGTTCACAAGCATTTGTTGATCAAGGAGGCGCTATGTTTGACTTTCGCATCATTTTTATGACGTCTCTTGTGAAAATTGCATGGCATTAAACCAAAAACCAAGCAATCCAAACTAAAATCCCTTTCCAGCCTTTCCAGCCTCCAGGAAGCAAACATTTCAAATGTAAAATCTCCCATTGGGGGCTGATTTTCCCATCGTCAGCTCCATCCAAAGGATGGGGAGTTGCCATCGCACCTCGGGTCCTAGGACCTCATCGCCGGACAAGGATTTCTTGTCGGAGCAGCAGCATTGGGAACCCATTGCGCTGCGGCGCTGCGTAGCTCTCCGGTGGACCACTTTTTTCAGCGATTGTTACAGAAAACTTCAAGTAGCGAGGCTGACATAATCTTGACACGATCTTGACATATCAATGATATTGATATCAAGATATATCAAGATACAGATATCAAGCTTAACCGTCACATGTCTGAGGCTATCTTGATTGTGGCACTGAAGTTCAACAGGGCATCCTAAGCATCCCATGTGGCCAAAACCGAATGCCATGATGCCATCCCCCACGGTGGCTGGAGCCGAAATGAGGCGAGCCCACATCTATATATCAGTGAATATCTAGCATGGTCTATCAGAGTCTATCGCTATGTGCAATCATGTGCAATATTGTGTCTAATCATGTATAGAAATCGCATAAAATCGCCGCATAACTATGCCAAAAAAAGCAGGTTTTGATCCAACTCTTGGCAAATGGCCCTGGCGGCAGGGCTCCACCAGGTCCACCATGGTCCACCCACTGCACCGCACCTTGGCATCTTCAAGGCGGCTTCTTGCTTCTTGAGCCTCGACTCCCGATGGGTGTCCGGAGTTCACCAGCTGGAACCAGTGGAAAAACTGGGTTATGATTTTGATACATCTAACTTAAATTTAGATATATTTAGATATATTTTGAGTATTTTGATACATATCTCAAAGACTTTTTCAGATTCAACTCATTCATTCCAAGTTCTGGTGGAAGGTGTTCTCTAGTGCTGAACTTTGAATCTCACCAAGCCGATGAGCCTGAATGAGCCTGACCTTAGAGCTCAACTATCCAACCATGGATCAAACTAAATCATCATCTCATTGATCTATGTTATGAAAGGGGGTAACAAACTGCTGGTGCTTCACCATAATCTACATAGTTGATGGTTTAATCGCATTGATATTGGTAGACTCAAAAATGACAACCCCCATGTAGACTCAAGTTTGCCATTTGCGGAAACATACCACAAAAACGACAGAAAGTGGGGTTGGGCGTGACAAGCTTAGGGCACACCAATGTATAACACAATCTCATGATAAACTTGTCCACTCATGTCCACTCAACTTGCGATTTTTCTGGCTGGCCTTTTCAAACACTGCCATGATTCTTGGGGTACTTCAACATCTCACAATTCACTATGTATCATTTCTTTTGGGGGTCCTTACAGTTGAGGATCCCCAAGTCACCATGGCTTCCAATACTAAAATTGTCATCCATGACTTGGATGATTTGGGGGTGTACCCCATGCTATGTAGGAACCCCCCATTGGTCCATATATATATATATACACATACACACATAATATACATAATTATGTCACATATAATCATAATATATATATATTATTTACAAAACATCTAAAATATAACTTCTCCCAATCTTGGAGTAGATCCTGAAACCATCGGCCGCATCGGCCTGTCCGGCAGCAGCCTCAACGGCCTCCTGTGAAGAACAGCACTTGGCTGCAGGCTGCAGCAATGAACAGACCAAACTTTGCATGATTTTGGATGGTTCTTATGTTTTTTTCCAGGTTTTTAACATGTATTAACTATTTTTTGTGGGATGATTTTAGCAAAACAACCATGCTTACAACCGATAAATGGATAAACCAAGTTTGACATAGTTTGACCCATGCCCACTGCAGCTGCTTGGTGATTTAATGTGATTTAACATGTTTTTTTCTGGATGATTTGCCCAAGGGTTCGCATGTTCAGGTGAGGCCAGGATAGGACAGGTATCTTCGAAATTTCAGAAGCCTCCTATCCAACTGGGACATGTAATGAATGTAATGAACTCCTTGGCTCCCGAAACGGCTCCCTCCATGAAATTCAGAATCGGCTCTCTTCAGAGCTCCCCAGGGCCCCAACTGCGGTCCTCCGCCTTTTTACAGTTTTCATCATCCTGGAGCTCTGCGAAGTCCTCGATGAGTCAAGCCATGCGAGTCTTGGGTAAAAAAAAATGGGCCCAAGAATCAGGTGAACACCTTTCTGAAATCTTGGACAATATCAACCATATCAATCCATATCAACCTTATGCTCCTCCTAAAACATGTTGGACTTCCGATCCCTAATAGTGTTTTCTTGTGGGTCGCTGGGTGCTTTTGCGCCGCAAACCCTCGAAACCTGCGATGAAAAAAGGTTGCTGCAAGGCCAAGGCTAGCGCCGTGTCTAAAAATGTGCTTGAAACAATGTTTTGTGCATATAGAGTGCATAGAATACGCAAAAACATATTCGTCATATCCAAAATTCATAGGAACTCATGGGAAAAATCCTATACAAAAAGCCCAACAGCTCAGAGTGACAAACTCTTTCTCCAAAATCAATGCGTGAATGCCATACATCCAATCGACTACCGCACATGTGTGCAACTATATATGGGGTTGCTCAGGACACGCGGAAGGCACATGCTGAATGGATTTCAAAGGCCTGACCCAATCTTCACCCGCCCGGAAATTCCTCAGCTTCTGCCCTGGCTTCAGCCTCGCTGGAACGACTCTCAGCCTGGAACGACGACTGGAGGAAATGATCAAATGATGAGTGGATCATAAGCATCAATATCAGATAGATAGATATATGTGTGTGTGTGCATTCAGAATTATTCAGATATATAGCATTATATAATGGTGATAACCTCACTTAAAATGGCAACTGAGGCCACATATCTCCCTTGCTCAATTGGTGTATTGTGGCCAATTTGGCCCATGGTAACAACAAGTAAATCACCAGCCGCTTCGAAACTTAGAGTGAACCACTAAAAAAATATTGGGGGTAATCTTGGTCTGGCCTTTATCAAATAATATTGGCTAACCATCTAAAACAACCAACATTTGTATTGGGATGTATTGGGTAATCCTGCCGAAAAAGATCTGGCTCCGTTGACACGATCAAACGCTGTGAACTGGGATGGTCTGCCACCTGCAAACCACTGCAAAAATCGTGTGAATTGATGGTCATTTTTATCACTTTCCTTTTCGAGAAATCAACTCTAGTTTGATCATGGAACTCCCAAAATTTCAGATTTGCACCCGATTTGTGCCTTGTCCTCCGACTCTTCTTTTTCCTGCCATGTGACATCGGCAATGGAATGCAACTTCTGAAGTTTGACGAACAGCGAAAATAAGGACAATCGGATCATGTCATGATTGTTCTGGAGTCACAAATCAACGTATTTGTTAACATGTTTATCCTTCTTGCCGGATCTTCATTTTTTGATGGTGAACAAATCCTCCAAGAGAATCCAGCAAGAAATCCCCATCCCCACTGCTTCCTTCTCCTCATCTGTGGATTCGTGGCCAGCGCTTTCCCTCAGCGTGGAAATGGATAAAATTGTTTGAGTTTGGCAGAAGCCCAAAATCATAACAAAGTTGGGACATGTTGGGAGTTTGGGACTACACTTTCCATCCTTTCGGTTTCAACATGTTTCAACGGTTTCATCATCCCAGAGAGGACACTGAAAATTGCCAGTCCAGCGGGTCACCGAAGCCACAAACTCTGGGGTCACCACTCGCTGGAGCCTTGGGGTCAGATGATTCGATGTTGGTTCAAGTTGCAATTTATGTGTGGTCAAATGAACCAAAAAATGGCCTAAAAAAACAGAATTTCAAAGGGAATGTCTGAAAATCATACCAGCAGATGCCAAGACTGTCAGACTGTCAGACTGGCCTACATCTTTGGTCGTCTTTTTCACTTCACCATTCTCCTTCTCAGACTCCTTCTCCTTCCAGGACTTGGCCAACACTGGAAGTGGACACCACTGAATCACTGAATCCATGGAACTATCATGGCACCCCTTCCAGGCACAGATGATCCCAGATGTTGGGATCACAGCTTATTCAGCTTATTCACCCATGATATCATAAGAATTCATAAGATATCGATAGCACCAGCAGAAGAATCTCGAGCCTTCGCCCAGCTTGAAATCTACATCCCAGCAGGTCCCAGCATCTCCAAAGTTTGAATCTACTTTCATGTGTCATTATGAAACTTATTGCAAACTGTTCAAAGATCTTGGATTCCATGGGATTCCATGGGATAAAAAAAAAACACGTTTGTAAAGCAAAAAGGTCCTATCCATTCCTATCCTCAGTTTCATCACTAAGATCCCAGACTGAGGCATCACTGGAGGACTTTGCCTAACACCAGCGTTTTTTGGGGATTCATTGGGGCATTAAACATCCATCACGGCTGCATGTTTGATACACCACGATTCATTGGGACGGAATGTTGGAATGCCAGTTTCCTCCCTAATTGAAGGCCAACACTGCACCAAAAGATAGATGAAGAAAAACGAAAAACACCCGTCATTTCTTTTGATCTTGAGGCACCTAGGATCTTTAGCATTCCACAATATTCCACATGTGGTTGAAAGCGTCACAATTGCCCCAAATGTTCAGTGGTCAAATTGCCACAAAGTGCAGCATGCGGAGTTCCACCTTTTTCTTCTTGGACGAATGGCCACTTGACCTGCAAAGCTGCATGACATGTTATGGGGTGATCCCCAAAACACCAAACAAATCCAAACTATGTAAAGGCTGTAAAGGGTATGATTTTCTGATCCTGCATGCATTGGAGGTCCTTGGGTCATCTTGGATCAGAGCACGTCCGGTTTGGATCATGGCGCATGGAATGACTATCCCGACATCTTCAAACTTGATCATTGGGCACTTTGGTCACCTTGGTCACCTTGGTCACCTTGGTCACCTTGACCTGGTGAGTCCTGTTTTGCTCCGATTGGAAGCACCAAACTCTAGTCAAACTGTATTGAGCACGTGGCCCCCATGGCTGGTTTCACTCAATGCATGAGATCAAGATATATGTACATAATATATATATATATATATGTATGTGTATATATATATATGTGTGTAATACATAATATATATGTATACTGTGTATATATTATTTCTTACATAGGATGCCCCAAGGCACCAAGGCACCAAGGCCCCAACTCGGATCTTTGCTCCGCTTCCGATGCAGAGCCTCAGTCGTCAAGTCATGGGTTTTCTCGTTTTCTCTGGGGCAATTTCTCTTTCAATGGAAGCAGACCACGTTTTTCTCGTATCATTCTGATACCAGTGGTTAATTCCCAACTGTCTTGCCAAACGAGGCCATGTCAAGACTCTGTCTTGTTTCATTCCCGACTATCCGTGGGCAAATCCAAAATTTCCATCGCATGCCTCTATCTTTTCACTGGTCATCTCCCAGATTCATCCAGATTGTCAGGAACTGGAACGATTTTCTTAGTGTTTCTTGTGCTTCACTCTCCATTTTCTGATTTTGTTGGGAGAACGTAATCACGTAATCCAACATGTTCATTTGGATTTGTCCCAAAATTGGCTATCCAAAATCCAGTTGATTGATCATCCTATTCTACTGTTGGTCCTAACCTTGATGTTCACCAGGAATTTGCAACCTTTCAGGGCTGCTTCAACCTCTACTCAAGCAACCAGGGTTGACATTCGGCATTGACATTAGGTAAAACCCACCAATCATTCATACCAAGCCACTTACGGTAATCATCCACTATGACACACACACACATATATATATATATATATTATATAATTGCATATGTGAATTGTCAATAATGTATCATTTAATATGCCATTTACATATATATATATATATTAATCATATCATCCATTGATTGATGGTGGTTGGTCATGGGCCATCCGTGTCCAGCAACTGCTCCGCGCCATCCGTCTCAGCTTGCGGGCCGCTGAGCCAAGAAGTTGGAGATGCAATGCGGGTTGTCCAGTCATGGGCCCCGATTTACAGCAGATTCAATGGGAAATGATAATCAAATATAATCAATGAACATGAGGTTTTTGATGGTTTTAAGATGGTTTTAAGTATGTTTTAGTTATGTGACTTATGATTCTTATTTGATTCTTATGTATGTTTAGCCGCTTTAGCCGAATGGCTCTACACGCCATCCTTTTATCCTCCACATCAAGGGCTTCCAGGCCACGGTGGTGTCCCGGTGGCCAAAATTGCTGAGATACGGAATTGGGATCAACCTTGGAGCGATTTTTAAAGGAACTTACCCTCTGGTAAACATACAAAAAACTATGGAAAATCACAATTTTCAAGGGGTAAATCCACTATAAATGGCCATTTTCAATAGCAAACTGTTAGTTTACCAGACAGCGTGACAAAGGGATGATCAAATGAGGCACATCCCGGCATCCCGTTCCCCAAATCAGCGCTGATTTCAGGACGACCGCCTTGACCCGATAGGACACAAAAATAAAGCTCAAAACATGTGAAAACCATTGCCTTTCCAATACAAACACCAAACACCAACACAAATCTATATTTCACACCAAAAACATGAAGAACTCAGTAACATCAGGGATCATCAGGATACCTCAGGCGGTGCGCATTCAGCTCCCAGTGTCTTCTGTATAGTCCAACAACGTAAGCATGGGTGAAAACAATAAGAAATCGCTTGAACTGAATGGAAACAACATGAAATAATTGTGGCGATTAAACATCTCTTGCTATGTGCGAAATGTTTTAACATGTGAAACAATAACGAATAATGACAGTCGATCCTGATCGCTGCCAGGGCAGCATCGTTTTGGATCGCGAAACTCTGTTCACATTGCGGTGGTACCTCGACGTTCTGTCAATCAGCTGCCTTGGGATATGGGCTGAGCCTTGCTCAAACAGTATCATCTCGTATCCCCAATTGGGTTCTTGGATGCTCGCTACAAAGAACATGATATGAACGCGCTAAGATGTCTGTAGTCAAACAAATTCATGATCCATCCTGCACTTAGGTAAAAATCAAATATCCACATGATCACATGTATGTTGAAAAGTGTTGCTGAATGTGTAACGGAAATTGGTTTGAATAGTTTCATATTTTGGCCAATCAACAGAACAAATCAAACAAACCGCCCAAACAGGCAAGGCCAAAGGGCAAACAACGTTGGCGGAGCTCCTGTTGGGCAGGGACCCGTTCGTCAATTCCGCCAGCAACTTCAGCTCGAGCCCTGCTCCAAACATGGCAATGGAGAAAGACCAGCCAAATTGAACCAACTTGAATAATGTCAACCCTGGATTAATAAACCCCTGGGTTGTTTAATTGGGATGTAAGTATTAGATGAAATGACTATTGGAGAATACCCCCTTAATAAACCATGGTTTAGCAAAATCCAGGGTTGACATTAAAAAACATAAAACCGTGGCTCGCAGACCATCTAGGACACAGTTGTGTTGTGAGCTGATGCATTGGCCCTGTGCAGCCAGGAAACACCACTACATGTTTTTTTGACATCGCAAATCAGCGCTCAAGCTTTTAGATTTTTTGGCATGTTGATATTGCCACCATGATACTTACCGCCTAAAAAATGTTTGATCATGATGCTCATGTCTCTGTGCATAAGACTAGACACATATTATACACATATGTTTCCATTAAAAATTGGTGATTTTCAGGAAAAAGATGTTAATCTTCACACACCCAGACATGGCAAATCCGCAGTAAGAGAATACCTGTAGAAAGTGTTCCCGGGCCTCCAGGGATTCACCGT
>Ga0126342_10012442_pt1 | contig 15177 bp, 14 predicted proteins | sample Cyp1metagenome_FD_92528 | JGI IMG/M metagenome (GOLD analysis project Ga0126342, IMG submission 92528) | Coral microbial communities from Lord Howe Island, Old Settlement Bay, Australia - Cyphastrea 1 metagenome | ecosystem: Host-associated > Invertebrates > Cnidaria > Coral ...
ATTGAGAAGATTGGGCCTCTCAAATTGTTTGTGGTTTTGGTCCCTGGGTTGTTGTGCAATTTTGGCTGGGAAGTTACAATTAAAATCCATTATTCCACTGTTAGTGGGGGGGGTCACTCCAAGTTAAACCCTTTTATTTTTAATCACATCATTATCATTGTTAGAATAGAAGGAATAAGTTTTTGCTCCATGTTCTTCTTGCTTGCTGCTGGTAATTTGAATATATGTTTGCATGAGGTCAGGTATTCGCTTTTGCAACCAAATACAGATTGAGATTTGAAGTTTTGCTTTTTATGTGTTCCTTTTGCCTTTGCTTTTGTGTTTTTGTTTTTTTTTTGTTTTTTGTTTTTTGCTTTTTTTTGCTTTTTGATTTGCTTTTTTTTTTCTGGTTGCTTTTTTGTTTTACATTTTTTTACATTTTTTGAGGAAAATATTCCATTGTTTTATAGGTTCTGGCTGGAAGCGGTGAACATAACGCAAACCTTGGGAATGCAAGGGTCCCTCACTCATAAATCCAAAGCAATGATTCCAGGCTTCACGTGACAGTCCCATAGCTACACCTCATTTCATTGTTCAGGGGTTTCCCAAAGGATACCCATCATATTTAATTGCCTTCGGCAAGCCCGCCGGCCATAGAGAGGTGGCCCCAAGGGAGTTTGATGTGCATTCTAGGTGGAAGCCCGCGAGAGAGCAGAAGAGAGAAGGAGAAGAAGAAGAAGAAGAAAGGAAAACGAAGACAAAGCCGTAAAACGGACGCGGCTTGTGTAGCAAGGCTTGCTGTAACAACCTATTGACCGTATACCAAATTAGTACCGCCCCCAGCAAAGTAGCGCCAGGTACTATGTATGAGCCTCTGGCTTGACAGCAGACCACTGCATGGAAGGAGACAGGGTGGAAGCGGAGAGAGATTGCCCCAAGGGAGGTTGACGTGCACGCTAGGTGGAAGCGAGAACAAAGGAACAAGCACAAGCCAAGAACAGAAACAAGAACAACACCTTCCAATCAGACATGCGGCTTTGGTGATGACCGAGCTGACTAAACATATTCCTGAGGAAGCCATCTCGGAGGTGCAAACACGTCAAGATCGAAGCTGTACATTCTACGTCCATTCCGACTTCGTGGACACAGTTCTGCGTGCATCAGGCCAGGGCAATATCTTCGTCAAGGAGACCGTTCCTACCAGTGAATTTCATTTGTTATGGCTTGACGAGGAGGTCAGTCTCGCAGACGCATCAACTATGGCCACGGACAAAGCATGTTTTGGAATCGCCGGGAAAAGAGGAGCTGCACGCCCCAAGTTGGCACTATGATTTCGCAACCAGGAGGCAATGGCCGCTTGCGCAAAGACCAATGGTAAGACACATCGCTCTATGGTAGGTGGAAAATCGGCAGGCGGCAGATTAGCTGAGAATTCTTGATCCAATGTGTATAACGTGTGTATAAATAATCCGTAAATATACTGGATTTGAATTCAGAGATACAGTATCCATATGTTGAATATTATGTAATTTTGATCTAAACTTGTCGATGGGTCGTTGTCCTGTTAATATCTTGGGACATCGCAGATTCTTGGAGGGCATTGCTAGCAAAACTGGTTGTGTGGGAGGTGGCAAAACTCGGAACCCATCTTTTGCAAAGGTTTGTGAAGCTTGGGGTTTAAACCCTAGAAATTACCCTCCGGGAATCAAACATGGCAATGGTAAATCCCATGTCTATAGATGATTTTCCCTCCAAAGCCTCCATATATAGGGTGATTTCCCATTGCTATATTTGATGCCAAGGGAGTAAATGATGTATTCTAAACATATCATGTGTTCTATTTCAGTATGTCAACTGGTAGGTGCCCCTTTCTGTGTTCATATATATGGATCACGATCATGGGGATATCGCATTATATTCCGTTTTTCTAGCTCTTTGAATTGGGGAAGTGAGGTTTCACACCATGGTCATCATGGGATTTGAGAGCAACCCTTCAGACAAACCCATCCTGAATCCGAAAATTGGAACCCTGAGATCCCTGAGAAAACACCAGAAATCAAAAATGTCTTCACAAATTTACAAATTTTGGTTACTTGTATCATCTTGCATCCTGATTTGCAGCTTAAAGTCCACTTGCCACTTGGGTGAATGACATCAGCAACAAAGCTGTTCTGTATCTCCGTAAAAGCAGCAGTTGCTTTGCCATGTTGGGCAATGTAAGTATCCAGATACATCATGATAAATGTATATATATATATATACATAATTATATATATATAGTTCAAAGATGTTCAAAGTGCCATCCCCAAACAAAAAATGCTAGTGAAATCTCAGCTTCATTAAATTGTCAACGCAAATCTGGTGATCTACCCCGTGTAGAATGTTGAATACATCCAGGAAAATCATTGAGCAGTCGCAGGTTCGTAGGCATGGTTGCAAGGCAGTTGTCGTCAGATTACCCTTTACGATAAATGTTGAGAGATAACTTGCACTACAGAGAGATTATGTTCCAAATGCGAGGAAGCACGCCCACACATCATACCTTCCTGAAAGACCCCACCAATGCCAAGTTAGCTGCTTTAGATTTGCCTAAGCGTAGATTTCCTCACCATAAACATCAAGAAACTGAATTCAGAGCCTGGTCACAAGCCAACTTGCCTATTGGGGTATTGGGGTTTGTCTCGAACTTTGGAACGGCATTCCATCCCAGGGTTTAAAACCGTGGTTTGCGCTGTGTTTCAACGGCCATAAAATCCAATCATCTCCCCATTTCGCTGGCTGAAATCTTGGATTTTGTCAACGTTCAATCCCCACTTTTCATGATCAAATCAAAATGCAAAAAAAAATGGCAATTCATGGTAAACTCAAATTAAATCCATATTTTTCGTGGTGAACTTCCCATTTTTCACGGTCAAAATCCCGATCTCCGAGGCTTTCAGGCGGCGATGCCTGGAGACAGCGCCTGGAAGTCTTCGTGCAGGACTTGGCGCTGGCGGAGGCGCTGGGGATTCCCATGGGGGTTTCCCATGGGATTTCACCCGTGAAAAATGGGGATTGAACTGATTGAACCATGACAAATGTGCGAAACAAGCATCATTGCATGGGAAAATTGGTGAGTTGACCATGAAAAATGGATGGAACATGGATGAACAGTGGGATTTAACTATGAGAAATGATGGGAACATGGGGCATTGAACATGATTGAAGCATCAAAGATGATGGGTTTCATGACCATTTAACCAAGGGGTGTGGTGATAGCCGAGATTTGATTTGGGCGGTGTATTTGAGTTGGGTCTTGATGGGGATATGACGGGATGTACCATTTCTGCAACTAACATGGCGAATGATCATTGGATATCACGGTTTTTTCGGTCGGATTGCGGAATGCTGGAAATGGAAATGGACCATCAGAAATTCAGGGTTGATCAACAAATGACGGGGTGACCATCTAAAATGGGGGATAAAAGGGTGAAGAGATTGGGGATATGACTTGATTGGTGAATATTGGTTATATTTATTGGCAGCCGCCAAAAAAATGGGATTTCTTGGAAGCTGATGGATTCTGAACTTATTTTTTGAAAGATAATTATCATGTCAATGTATATAGTATTTCCTGAGTTTTGCTGAGTAGGTCAGATCACTATGGTTTATCACATATCAAAAGTCATCAGCAAGATCGAATCAATAACCCCAACACCAATCAATCAGTCCTGCAAATTAGTCTGTTGTTGAAATATGTTAATTCATCAGCAAGTGAACATTGAATCAGCACTTATATTCCAGTAGTTAATCCAAATTATATATGTATATATTATCAACATGCATTAATATTTACATCCCGAAAAAACATGTGGACATTCAGCATCAAAAAGGGTGTTCAATAGATCACTGTGTATCAACAACATCATGAACACCGAAGATCAATAATCAAACATTAATCTAGATATAAAACACAGAACGTGATAATATAACATAAACGCCATCAATCCATATATCAACCAAGTGACGACAGCAATCAATGATATATATATAACTTATATATATATATATATAATTATGTATATGGTCTCGTAATCAATATAGCTACAACATATTTTATTTAAACTCATCAATATATATATAATCATGATAAAGCATGATTAGTATGTGTTTTTTAACATAAATATCGTAATATCATAACATAGTAACTATACGGCCAAACACCTCGTCTTGCCCGTGCCTGTTGGCCCGCCTTCTTCGTATGAGCTGAAAACGTGGTAAAGATGGGATATTTTAGCATTTTGGTTAACTTGATGTTCTAGATCAGAACGCACAGCAGAGGGACCTGTGCGGGTTCGTTCCACCACATCATCATCATCGTCATCATGATCATCATCATCATCATCACCATCATCATCATCAATGAAGATCTTCAACGAGTAAAGAAGTTTAACCCCGGTGGGAGAATTCAACCCTTATCGAAGATCTTCAATGAATGTAGAAGTTTAACGGGGGTGGAAGAATTAAACCCGCCCTTATTGAAGATCTTCAATGCATGTAGAAGTTTAACGGGGGTGGGAGAATTAAACCCTATTATTGAAGATCTTCAACGAGTAAAGAGGTTCAACGCGGGTGGGAGAATTGAACCCTTATTGAAGATCTTCAAGGAACGTAGAAGTTTAACGGGGGTGGGAGAATTGAACCCTTATTGAAGATCTTCAAGGAACGTAGAAGTTTAACGGGGGTGGGAGAATTAGACTCTTATTGATGGCCATCCATGAATATAGAAGTTTAACGGGGGTGGGAGAATTAAACCCTTATTGAAGATCTTCAATGAATGTGGAGGTTTAACGCGGGTGGGAGAATTGAACCCTTATTGAAAATTTTCAATGAATGTAGAAGTTTAGCGGGGTGGGAGAATTAAACTCTTATTGAAGATCTTCAATGGATGTAAAATGAATTCAAAGTTTAACAGGGGTGGGACTTTTATATTCCCTAATACCTTTGTTGATCTTCCCAAGACAAGAAGGGTGTGGGCGAAACGGGGGGTTTGCGCGTAACTATAGCTATCAATCATTATTAATATTTCAGTAAACCTATCAGTAAATGTATCACACAAAAGGCCAGTTCTCTCAGCTCCCAGTTGCTCCCAGGCCCGAAGCGCCAAAGCCTGCGAGCTTCTGAAAAGCACGGCACAGGTGCAGCAACGACGTGTGTCCGACGACCGTTTCAGCAAGAATTTTTGTTGTTTTTTGCAATGAGAAGATGGAGTTTAAACATGTAGGGTTTCAGCATCGAAGTATGGGGTTTAACAATCACAAAAAGGTGGTAACTGATCATCAAACATGGGAATGAAATTACACGAATTTGTTTGTGAATTGTGTATTTGAGACATGTTCATGTTAGAACATGTGTAACTTCATTCTAGGTCACAGATGAATAAATTAAGTCATCAATGGGACTGGATCATTAGGATTGCCAGCTCAAAACCAAGGATTTCATTCCTGTGAGAAATTTGAGGCTCAATGTCTTCACATATACCCTCTGGTTATTTAACATAGCCATGGATGGTTTGCCTATTAAAAATGGTGATTTTCCATGGTTATGCTAGTTTACCAGAGGGTATATTTGTTCTTTCCATGCCTTCCTGGGACAAAGATCCCCAACGCACTAATGTTTTCCGGTGATGGAAACGAGTGTTTCAGGGCCGGTGTTCATTGGAAATCATCCAATCCAAGATCCATGTTTTTCCTGAAACAAAAAATAGATACCCTCCGGTAATCAAAGACAATTTTCCATTTAGTTTGATGATTTTCCCAGCTTTAAACCTCAAAATTTAGAGGGAATTTTCCATTGCCGCGTTTGATTAGCAGATTGTAATTGTCATTGATTGATGATTATCAGTAGTTGTCGGTGATGATTAATGGTTATGAAATGTTATGAATGATAATTAGTGGAAACACTAAACACTGGTATAATATTGTGTTTTCCCTTTTTTGGTCTACCTTGTATGGGTCGCCTTGACACGAATGTAAACCATGAAAGACTGGGTAGGCGGCTGCGTCGATGAAAGAATCCTCCCAGGCGGGGGTGTCCTTGGATTTCTTCATGGGCTGACACGGCAAGGTGAACCATGACAGTTGGTTCATGGTGAATCTGTCGTTGGCTGATTTGGATGATTTCCCCAGTTGTTGTTAGTCAATCTTCCAACCAGCGTTTATACGTACAGTAGTTTTTTTTATGTTTTTTTGGTTGGGCAATTTTTTCCCCATCCAACTATACGTAGTCAGTACGAAACCATCTAATGGGTGTATCATGCAACGTGTGGAACCCGAATTCATGAATAGATCCAGTACGATTCGTCAGGGGTTTCGATATATTTTCGACTGGGGGTATTGAGCATTAGGGGAAAAGGATTAGTAGTTGTAGTTTGTTATAATTACAGCTTGGCCGCATTGAAATTATATGAAATTATCATAACCCATGATTGGAAGAACTATTAACGGACCAGGGCAACAAGACGGAACAGTATGTTTCATGGCTCCTGTGGTAAGTTCAAGAGCAAACCTATACACTCACTGGCCAATTCCGATGATTGCTGATAGGGCACGTCATCCCAATCATTGATGGTTTATTTCAGTGGTCTGTGAATTATGGAATATCGACTTGCCCGTTGTGAGCCCGTTGCGAGCCCGTTGTGGCAACACTGTGCTGTTTTGGGGTTCACCCACAGAACCTGGTTGGATTCCCAGTCCATAAGTCCAAGTCCATAAGTCCATAAGTACCATACAGTCTTATGTTTACTATAAAGTGTTTTTTTTAGACAATATAGTTTTAGGCTAAAAGTTTTAGGTGCTTGAAAATTCAAGATTCGAAAATGCCGTCCTTTTGTGACTGAGTTTACCACATTACTATTACCATAGAAACACTGAAAAATGGTGTGGCCGCTCAGTGTCCAACAAGTGGTAGTTGTTTTGCTCTCGGAAGGCCAAAATGTCTCGCACAAATTGTTGATAGGTATTCGTTCTGGGAGGACAGCAGCTAGCAGCTAGCAGTTTCATGCTTCCACCATTCTACTGCGACATGCACATTGTGCTAGGGATGACATGCATATTGGTACCGTGGCATGTACATTATTGGACATCTTTAAAGAATACTTAACCATATCAAAAGCAGAAACTCAAGATTGATCTCCGGCAGTTTTGGCCCTGGACCAGTTATAAGTCAGTTACAACACCATTGTTGGAATAATAACCCCATTCAAACCCATCTATAACTGGGAATGGGTTTTAAATTGTATAATTAACGATAAATCCTATAGATTCACGGGTGGACCAAAGGAGCCAGAAGACTTCTTGAAGATCAAGATACAGTGATCAAATCCCCTAAGTTATCCATTTTCCATTGTAAACCATCCATTTGGGGTACCCCCATTTATGGAACCCCCCACAGGTATGTTGCAGATCCCACTCCCATTGAATATCCCATGATATTCCCATATCCGATATCACATCAAGTCTCATTATACGTCCATGAAATCCCATTAAATCTCCCATGAAATCCCATTCAAGTTCATTAATTCCCGTAAAGATAGCATGAACGTCCGGTAAATATGGATGATTTTCCCATTCTAGTCCAATAAAACCGACATGTTCCACTTCAGGGACCAAAGCCACATGCCCCACACGTGCCAGATGTTGGCGCAGGCTGGAAAGGATCAACTTCAAAAGGATTTGGGAAAGCTCCAGGTGGCACCGCTTATGTTTTTTTGTTTTCTTAAGGGTTGATGGGTGATGTGGTTTTATTGGAGGTAAGAATACATTAAATTACATGATGCTAACATTAATGTTATATTATATTGTATTATCATAAATTGTGCTATATTGGCTATATTATATCATATCACTCACATTACATGATATTACATTATACTACAAAATAGTACATTATATGATCTCCAGATTAGCTTTCGTACTTCGAAGTGGTCATCGAAGACTAGCGTTGGCATAGATGGTTGCTTCATTGTTGGGTTAGAGTTTGAAATTGAAATGAAAGTAGCAATGGAAGAAACTTTCTTTTTACCGACCAACCACTTCACAAATGGCCCAAATGGCTTTACAGCAAATCGACGAATCAAAATAGATCTCATGGTCCAAATCTTTATGACCCAAACCGCATGCTACTGAATTGGTCAAGAGGCTTTTGTGTATTTCACAACAAAGAACACATGTCCAGAACTCATTGGGGATTCCGAAATCTAGTGTACCCCAATACCAATTTAAAACCCACACTGGGGATCCTTTTAAGGCATCCGCCCAGCCAGACATTGAGGCTTTGGATGGCTTTGGTTATTTCTTCAGATACCCAAAACACAGGACCCACGGGGGATACCTTGCTGCAGGCAAAGTTGCAAAAAACTGTGAGCAAACGGTGAGTCAAAATCCGCGCGCTCTGCGCGCGCTCCAGATCCCAACGGCTTGTGGCGTAAGCATGTTTGGCTATAGCAAGGCTAGACAATCGATGGTCTACATAAATATATTATTGTTTTGATATGTTTTGACAACTTTTTTTTTTGGTGGGGCCAACCGCTCAATATGAGTGCTTGTGGATGATTGTTACATTAAATGCACCATGTACTTTCCTAGTGGATTTTCCAGCCATCCATCTTAGTTATCTTTGTTTGCAGGTGTCTATAGCATGTTGGCATCCTTGGGGCAATCTCTCACAAACCAGCCATCCTTCATATTTGTGGCTCAAACCTAGAGCCGGTGCAACCTTTTTTAACGCATCCCGTTCCCTTCCAGCTGTTTTTGCTGCCCTTCGCGGCTGAGCAGACGTGGAGGGATGGGGGGAGGTGCCAGGATGGCCGGATGGTTATTGCATTTGATATTATCATGGGCTGCTTCAAAAGACAATTGCCACATGTATCACATATGTTTCCCAAATTTTCCAATATATAATAATATGTATGTATGTATGTATGTATGTATATATATATATATATACAAATACTCATAATCTCATCAAATGGTTTTTTATTAGCTATGTGTGAAAAGCACGCTCCGGAAGCCCAGTGGATGGAGAATTTTGACCCAGGTCGAAGCGTTGACCTTGGAGCAGCCAGCAATTAACCCAACTACTTGAATGTTGCCCGCACATTGGAAGTGGTAACTTTGAATGTCTCTTAATACAAACATATGATATTATAATATATACATATATATATATATACTTACGTATTTAGTTATTATTATTGTTATTTTTACTATTATTATTATTGTTATTATTATTATATATATATATACATTATGCACTTATTTCGTTAGTGTATTTATGGATGGATTCGGTAAAAAAGGAAATTCCTAGATCCCCAGTAGCATTTACCAAGTGGGATGCAGATGGTCCCCAAGGTACACCAATGGCATCCTCCAAGACAGTCCGTGAACTTAGAGAACTGGATGGGTAGGGCCTAGGGTTTGTCCAAAAAAATCGGGGATTGACCCCAATCCATGGCGAGAAATCTCATTCGCAAGCCGAATGTTTTTTGAAAATTATTGACCGGGAAAATCCATATGGGTTCGTTTTTGAATCATCACTGTCCCTATACTGGTTGTTGGTTTGGAACATATTTTATTTTTCCATACATTTGGAAGAATAATCCCAACTGACTAATATTTTTCAGAGGGGTTGAAACCACCAACCAGTATAAAATGGCAATGATTTATCGGTCCCATTTTCAGTCCCTTTTTGGATCACGGTTTGGCTCACTGGATGGGGGAGGACCAAACACTCTCGGAGCCACATAGCATGTCTTTGTCTCGTCCCCAGTTGGGTGATTCCTGAAATTACTAATCGTTTGCATTTGGGATGTAACTTATAAGCCGCTACACCCGTTACATAGATCTTTTCTGTTAGCGGGATTCCAGTTGTGACATGCACAAATCCACGTTTTCGGGCATCAATTCTTAGGCTAAGTGTATTCTGATTTGGTCAGATATAGCCCTTCGATGTCATCAAACCTTGCTGGCTGGAAAATCCCACCATTTAGTTTAATGATGTTTCCGTTTAAATGATCCATTTAATTCAGGGATTTTCCAGCTTGCCATGTTTGATTAAAAGATAATGTTCCATGAATAAGAATTATAAAATCATCATTCATCACCATGATGAAACCACTATGAAAGCCAGGTTTGATGACAGCGTTTCAGCATGTTTCGGGTACAAACCCACCCATTGTTCCGCCGAGGGCGCCGCTCTCACCGTGGCTGCAGCTGTAAGCGGCGCATGCGCTTTCGTGGCACCCAGCTCGAGTGGTGTGAGCACCGGACGCACCACACCTGCGCTGAGGGGCCAGGTGAAAGCACAGGACAGGCGCAATAAATAGCCTCTGGTAAACGTTTACACAACTATGGATAATCACCATGCTATTCATGGGTACATCAACTATTTCTATCTATTTCTGTGGTCGTGTTCAATAGCTTTTTGATGCCTTTTGTATGTTTACCAGAGGGTAGGTTTGAAGATGTTGAATCCAACTTCCGATGAACTCACAGTGATTTGACCCTTGCGAATTGGGCCTCCAGATTCGATGTGACCAAACGGTCGAGGAGAATGGGGATTGTCATGGATTTACCTATGAACAAAAGAGGAAACTGATGACTTAACCATCAAAAATAGATTCATATGTGATTTGCGATAGCTGAGTTGATGTACTAGGTGAATTCTATGGTTTGTGGTAGATAGATACATGACATGATAAATCGAACTAGTATTCATGGGGTTTACAAACCAACAAACAGAACTGAGGAGGCCACCATGTCTGATGTGTTGGAAAACACAGTTTTCTGCGGTTGTGTTTCTTCAAACCAACTTTGAAACCAACTTTATAACTGTACTCGTAGCACCATTTTTTTATGTTGTATAATATTGTATACATGTTTGTCGGATCCTAACTGTTTCTTTTTAGATAAATGCCCGTTGTCCCCATCTTTGGTGTAAATCCGCTGAAATCCCCATGAAGCCAGTGGCGGTCTGCGTCAATGACTATATTGTTAACAGGTGGACTCCCCAACATGGGAAAATTCGAATAACATAATTATCATAATTTAACCCAGATTCTTACCAAGGATATCACGATATAAATGATAATTATGATAATTTAGACAGATTCGGATATATAATTATATATATACACATAATACACTATATATATATCATTATATATAAATTATATCATATCATTAATATCAAAGTATTTTACCTTAAGCCAATCCATTGGACATCTCTGCCAGCTGCCAGGAGGCGTCCAGCTACAACTCGAATGCTGCCGCAGCCGTTGCCGTTAGCACTGCAGCGGTCCTCGTGAGTCAGCTACGTAAGGCGCTTTCGCGAGAGTGTGGTCGAGATGGGGTGTTGGGATATGTCGAGATGGTGTCTTGGGTTAATGATAACATGACATACCCTCTGGTAAACGTTTACATAACATTACATCACTATGAAAAAACATATTTTTAATGAGTAAATCAACTATAAATGGGGTATTTTAAATAGCTATGTTAAATTGCCAGAACATGATCCCATACCATCATTAATTATTAAATCTTAGATATACTTGCATATCATGATTTTAATGATATAATGATGATAATGATTAATTAGATGATAACGAAGGATACTTAATGATAACATGATACAACATGATAGCTAGTATACTGATAGTAAATGATGATGATGATGATGATAATGATGGGATATGAATGGAATATTAGTGCAAATATAGTGGTATAATTGGATATAGTGAGATATAATGGTATATAATGGGATATAGTCTGGGTAATTTATATAATTATAACGACCTCACTGCGACCTCACTGTAGTGATGGTTTGGATTTGGGGTAACTATCCCAATAGTTGGCCTTATTTCACAAATGGCTTGAAGTCATTCAATATATGGCAACAGCTGAGTAATGGATGTTTATCCCCCCAAATATGGTAGTAGGATTTTGACGCATAGCCATATCTGGAGTTTCGGGTAAGATACACCAACAATACGTTTTGAATGGAAGAACGATGTAAAATCACTAGGTAACATCATCTATGGGCAAGTATCCCAATATATCGCAGTTTAGTCCATCGTTCATTGATTTTGTTGGGAAGATTTTCATCCGATGGCTTTAAGCATGAAATATGGGGTTTCCTGAACATATTCCCTTCAACCAATTCTTTCAATGATGGGGATGTCCAAACATAAACTAACAGTTTGCTATTGAAATTTGTCATAGAAATAGTTGATTTACCCAGCTATAAAATGGTGATTTTCCAGTTCGTTATGTTAGCCCGTTTACCAGAGGGTAAACAATGGGCAACCCAATGGAGACCAGGATCTCACCAGCCACATACATGACAGCCAGACAATTTCGAAAAAGGGGATATCAACAATTGAGAATTGGCAAGTTTACCCTCTGGTAAACTAACATGACTATGGAAAATCACCATGTTTAATAGGTAAACCATCTATAAATGGACCATTTTCCATGGCTATGTTAAATTACCAGAGGGTACAGTAGCTACAAAAACTTCAAGATTGAATAGAAGACCAGTCTTAGCCAAAAGCAAGAAATTGTGAGTGTTTGTTCAGGCTTTGCTTTGGCACTTTAACAGGATATGGAACTATGGATCTAGAAGAGCATTTGCTACCAAACTTTGCTACCAAACTTTGCTCAGGGAATGTAAGGGTTTTCAATCACATATCTAATTACTGTGTCTATACATGTATACATATATACATACATATACATATCATTTGCATAATAATAATAACAACAATAATAATAACAATAACAACAATGATAATAATAATAATAACAATAACACTAGTAATCATTAATACATATATTAATAATAATTACTATATTAACTAATAATTATATAATAATTAATTAATAAGAATTAACTAATAATAAGTTATAAATAATAAATAATAGTAATAATTTATTATTATATGTGTTTTTTTTTATGATATTATACTAAAATACATTGTGAATTACCGTGCAGTAAGTAAACCCATCACAATTTGGGTCTTTTCCCCCCAAACTCATGGTTTTCCCCCAAAATGTCTGTGGTACTGCTGATGAACTCAGGTGTTCCACATTTGTGCACCAAAAACCCAGTGTTTTTCACCAGTTACAATAATTATCACCATTGTTTTCCCAACCAAAACTCATGGTTTGCACGCTTCCAAAAACCACCCAGGCGGGAACCAAAACTTCGGATCCTCGCATGGTGGCCCTTAGAGCCTTTGAGCAGGACGGGACCAGAAACCGTGGTGGTAGTCAATGATTCGAAACACATCTTTGGGATTTGTTTAGGGTGTTTGAATGTGTTTGATCTTAGGTTGACGGGATTATTTACATATATATATATACATATATATGTATACATGCCCCAGCGTTTGGTGGTCGGTGGGGGGTGGGGGGGTGAGGGGGGTGGGGGACTAACCGCCATACCATATGGAGGGAGGGGGGGCGTGAACACGAGACACGGACAATGTATAGATATATATATATATAATAATATGTATATAATATATATATATATATGTATATGTTCAATTTAGGGCCGTGAATCTTCCCCAAGACCAATAACACTTAGCGCTTGGAGTTGACTGGAACCTGTATACCTTTCCGCTCTTCATGCCACTTCGACTTGGCCAGACAGGGCATGCTCACCATGTGCTTTTGGGTGCTCACCCTGCTCATATTCATAAGTTGGATGGCTTAAGTAAAGATGGACCGAGTTTTAGGCACAGAGTCGCGTCAGGACCTCCTGTTTGCATGTCTAATTATTTATCCTTGTAACTACTGTAATTCAATGTCATAACTGTGGATTTTTGTGTTGTAATACTCTAAATCTATGTGGAAATATGGTGGCTTCAAATAGGATTAGTGTTCCATTCCTCAAAGGATGATCCCCAAATGTCTCCATGTATTTTTTTTGGGGGATGAGTGGCTCAAGCAGAGCAGTAATTTCCCACATTTTCTTCCGCAGGATTCACCAACTTCGATCTTTCTTCTTTTTCAGAAGGTTGTTGTATAGAAATACCAACTGGTAAACGTTTACATAACTATGGAAAATCACCCATTTATAGCTGGGAAAATCAACTATAAATGGGGTATGTTCAATAGTTTTTTGTATGTTTACCAGGATGGGTATCTTATTGAATTCAGTTCCAGTCATCAAACACTGGAACATCCCCCCGTTGAGTTGGATGCTTTTCCCAGCGAACGAAACCATGAATAGTTTGGGGATAAGTCCATTAGTAGCCATTATTCATGGATAATTCATGGACAATTCCATGAGCCATAAATATCCATAAATCATGGATAATTCCATTAATCCATTCCCCAGTCATCACCATTTTTAAAGGTGGTACTGTATATATATATATATAAACCATTCCCAAATTAGGGTGGTTTAATTATTACCCTCTGGTTATTTAACATAGCCATTGAACTTGGCCCATTTATTGTTGATTTACCTATTAAATATGGAGATTTTCCAGTTCGCTATGTTAGTTTACCAGAGGGTAATCATTGTTTTACCCATAACAATCACAATATAATCCATTAATAAGCCATTTTAATCACAATATATATATATATGAATATATTTATTGTTATTAATCATTGTTTTACCCATATAATCATTATATAAGCCATTATATAAGCCATTAATCACAATTCATCAATTCATGACCATGTTTGATGACTGCTCCAGGAACTTGGCGTCCAGCCACCTGTGGGCTACTGGGACCCCGCAGGCTTGGCCAAGGATGGCGACGTGGAGACCTTCAAGCGCAGGCGGTGTGCGGTGCCAGGTGGTCGTGGATGGGGTTCTGCTGACAAGGGATATTTTCATGGGATTTCATGGGATTTGTGTGGGAATGTCATGTGATTTTTGTGAATTTGTGGGATTTTTGTTGGACGGTTGTGGGATTTTTGTTGGAATTGAATGTTTTTTCCCCACCTGCCAGGTGAGGGTTGTTAGATTTTATGTCAGTTGCCTGCTCCTCGTCTCCTCTCCTCCTCTCCTCTTCTTCTCTCCTCCTCTCCTCCTCCTCCTGCTCAACCGCGACCCTCGACGCACAGTGGTCTCTGTCGGACCTCAACCACGACCATCCACGCCCAGTGTTCCCTGCCGGACCTCAACCACGACCATCAC
>Ga0126342_10012443_pt1:0-5000 | contig 15176 bp, 12 predicted proteins | sample Cyp1metagenome_FD_92528 | JGI IMG/M metagenome (GOLD analysis project Ga0126342, IMG submission 92528) | Coral microbial communities from Lord Howe Island, Old Settlement Bay, Australia - Cyphastrea 1 metagenome | ecosystem: Host-associated > Invertebrates > Cnidaria > Coral ...
CATATATATATATTTCATCCATATCTAAGTAACTTATCTAAGTAACTAATCTAATCTGCATGTTACAGGACTCAGTTCCTGCCGGATCATATAATGATCCATTCTTGTCTAGTGTATGTATGTATGTATGTATGTATGTATGTGTGTGTGTGTCTGTATGTATGTATGTATGTGTGTGTGTGTATGTATGTATGTATGTATGTATGTATGTATGTATGTATGTATGTATGTATGTATGTGTGGATGTATGTATGTATGTATGTATGTATGTATGTATGTATGTATGTGTGTATGTATGTATGTATGTATGTATGTATGTATGTATGTATGTATGTGTATGTATGTATGTATGTAGGTAGGTAGGTAGGTAGGTATGTATGTATGTCTGTGTGTATGTATGTATGTACGTACGGACGTACGTACGTATGTGTATGTATATGTATGTATGTATGTATGTATGTATGTATGTATGTATGTATGTATTTGTGTATGTATGTATGTATGTATGTATGTATGTATGTATGTATGTATGTATGTATGTATGTATTTGTGTATGTATGTATGTATGTATGTATGTATGAATGTATGTATGTATGTATGTATGTATGTGATGATGAACTACTTAAGTCTATCAATATGTATATAATAATATATATATATATATATGTATAATATGATAAACATGGATAAACTACTTAAATCTATCTGTTTGGGAGTTCCTATATGGTCCCGAAAAATGAACAACTCAGAGGATGGTTTTTGGTCCGCCTGACTGCGGGTCGCCAAGCAATCCACCTCATCCTCAGCAAGGCCATATGGGGATGGTTTGGGAGAATAACCATCCATTAGCAACTATTTAGGGTACCATCCGGATACCAGGGTTTTGACCCACAACCATATGGATCATATGGGTATAGAACTATAGTATTCATAGGGGTTTACAAACCAACAGCCATAACTCAGAGGCCTCACCCTGTAGCTATAATAGCTTGGAGCAACCTTCAAATCCGGCTGGGAGGTATTAGATTTGGTGGGGTCTGAGGGGGAAGGGATTTCTATTGGGCTAGAAGCAACAAAGTCCTGGACCTGAAGGACTTATGCCTTCCTAGACCTGCATCTTGAGAATGCAGTCTTTCAGGGCTGATCCCTGCATCCTGCCGCATTTGAGGATGGTCATGTCGCAAAGGTGGAATCTGTAGTCTGTGATATTCTAGAAACGGTTCAGGTACCTAAAATCTAGGTACCTAACATGTCAGTGGGTAAGCAATAGGATCAACCACCCCCAATTTGACCATAAATGGGTGGGATTTCAACCATCAAAATATGGATGGTTTATGACATTGCTTTACTATCAGTCATGTAAGGTCTACATAAGGCCTGTACAAGGGAACAATCCCAAAAGACATGGCCTAATATGGTATAGGTATCAGGTATTTATCTTGATTTTAACTACATCACATGGCCAATGATTTGTGTCTGAGTCTTCCACAGGCCCATGGGAAACATTGAATCCCCGGAACAACATATCTGGCCGGAGACGATATAGTCATCGTCCATCAATATTGCCAAAAAAGAAACAATAAAATATCAAGCTGCCATTCGCCAGTAGGTTTAACACAGGTGTGTTGGTTGCATTAAACTGCACATCTCCATTAAATGGTGTCTGTGCGGCTGAAGGATGCGTGATGATGCTTGATCCTGGAAGCCGAGGCGCAATCAGCAGCAAAACAACCTCAACCAGCCAGGAGTTGTCACATATGCGGATCATATGTATAGTGCTACAGTAACTCCCACAGACATCGCCAAGCAACCTGCAATTATTTGAGTAGGATGTTCCTTTTCTATACGTTGGGGCTTTGCATTGGAGGAAAGGATATATGCTATATATCGTATATATATATATATATATACATACATACATACATCTTTCTCTCTCTCTCTCTGTCTAACTCTCTCTCTCTCTCTCTTTCTCCATCGCCGTCAGGTCACAGTGTATGTCAATTGGGAGTATTGATCAAGCGAGTTGCTTGGCACCCCTGCATGACATGGGAATATCAACGATTCAGCATCGGGTCAACAACCCCATTCCAACATTTTTTCATGGGCGTGCGCCATGTTGGAAAACCCAAGTATATTTTTCGAACACCTACGGAGGGGTTGTTCATTTCATATACCTCTTGGCTTTTAAATATGGTGTGCTGGGGTGAACTCCTCTAAATTCATCGCCCAACGTTCAGCTCAACAAAAACAATTCAACTAATCCTACTCATATGGATTTGTTTACAAACATAATCTACTAATCTGCGTGTTTTTCCCACAAATTTAAATAAATAAATAAATATATATATATATATATATTCATAAGAAACCTACAAATCTGGATTATATCATGACAACTCACCAATTCACCAACCTTCGACCGAGGCCATGCCAGGCCCGGCACCGGGCCATGCCGGGCCACCGGGTCGCGTTCTTGGCGATGCAGGAAGAAGTGCTCCACCTGGCGGCGCAGGCCAAAAAAATATTCGTGGCAATGTAACACAGCTATGTTTCACGTCATCATAAATAGGTGTATTACCAAAGGGTATATCCTATATTAATGATCATGTTTAAATAGGTATATTTCCAAAGGGTATAATTATATCATATCAGATCAACAATGATCTACCTATTGAACATCATTATAATATTAATGAATTTAAGTAGTAGATGATCGTATCTGGACCCTATGGTCATCACCGGTATCGGAACATCGGCCTCCCGAGCAGCTGCCAAGCATGAAATCCGACCTTTGGCCGTCACACCTGGATGACGGTCGTGATCGAGTCACCAACAAAACGGGGGGAATGACCTGGTTTTGTTTTGGCTGGTTGGTGGTGCAATAACCATCTTTAAAAATGATGGAGTTCGTCAATGGGAAGGATGACAACCCATATATGAAATGGGAAAAAATGTTTGAAACCACCAACCAGTTGGGGTAAAAATCCTGGAAATCAATTGGAAATCTAACTCCGCAGATATGGTTAGGTCGGCCAGCTACCCGAAACTGTGGGCAAGCTCTACCAAAGGTGTGACAATCACCACTTAAACCCAGGATCTCCCAGGATCTCTACAGATTGAAGAGGGGCCCTTCCTGAAGCTTCACACTTCAGAATCACCTCCTGTAAGCCAAGGGTCAACACACCGCAGTTTGGAGAAACAATATGCCTAGGCCTAGATTGTCTTAGATTAAACAATGAACCAAGCTATATTTTGTGAACATATTTTGAAGCTGCTGGTGTGGAAAACCCTGTGCTTGTGGGAATTATCAACCAATGGAGGTTCCTTTAGCTTTTTCATGCTGCTCCTATCTGATCTCCTTGCTAGTCTCTGCGGATCTTGACTAATTACTCCATTTTGAACTCTGCACATCGAAATCTACGCCCCACTGGCACACTGGCCCCACCCTAGAGAATCAAAGGTTGTGTATAGCTACTATAGGTATAGTATAGCTGTATTTATCCAGATTTATCCACCCCAATTATGCCATTTTGTGAACCCGCCTGCGCCCCTTAGCTGGCGCCAAATCTCACCGTAGACGGCCTGGGAAGCAACTGGATGCAAAGGGGGATTTCATGACAATTTAACATACCAGTAGCCTATGGAACATGGCCAATTTTAGTTCGATGATTTACCTATGATCGTAAGAGTGATGTTTCAGTTCCTAAACTGTTAGTCATTGCCTGAGGGTAGATTGAGAAAGTGGAGTACTGCCGATACATCTACAATCTCGTGTGAACTATTCACACATACACACATTTGATCACATTTGTATACACAAAATAAACCTCCCCATTCAAAAAGTCATTCAAAGTCAGCCCTCCCATGCATATATGCGCACCAAGCCACAGATTGCCTTTCTTCAAAATGAGACTTGAAACCGGATCCCAGAATTCAGCTCCCCTTGCCAAATAAAGCTTATGGACTGGATCCTGCAGCTTCCCTTTCCTTGTCAGAAACTTCGGTGTCTTTCGAATCAAGTTGGGATCTTTGTTACCACAAGGTCTGGGTAAATTAAACAAGTTTCACGGAACTGAAAGAATGTCTTTTGGCGATGATTCCTCTTACTAAACCTACTAATATGGTCAAAACAATTAAAAAAAACATCCCCAAAATCATCATAGATGGGTGGTATCAGTATCAACCATCAAAAATGGCTGCTTTATTCTTGTTTGACCCACATTAATGGTCATTCCAGCGAGGTCGCAGACCATGTTTCAGCGTTCTTTGCCGAGTCGCCATGGGTTTCCCCAAACACATGGCGTTCACGTGCACGAAGACAAACTTCCTCACCGGCGAGGCGAACGAAACATTACACATGGTGACACATGCCATGTCCTCTCATATATACCAGATTTAATGGTGATTTAATGGTGTTTAAGGGTGATTTAATGATGATTAAGAATGACTGGTTGGTGGTATATCTACCCCTCTGAAAAATATGAAAGTCAGTTGGGATTCTCAATATGATGGGAAAAATAAAAGCCATGTTCCAAACCACCAACCAGTAAAAACTTCGGGTCAAAGCCCGCCTACACCTCTGGTGAAAAGCAACATTGCTGGTAAAGGGTGAGATACTCCCCTAAAAAATGTAATGGGTATTCAGAGCCAAACGGGTCTGTTTCAAAATCGGGGGGATGCTTGTCAAAGCCTCAATTCATGGCAATTTAGTGCACATTTCATGGAGGATATGATTTCTAACCATGATTTTTTCTCTCTCTCCATCGCCATCTCCAGGAGTCTAGCCAAAGCGGTTACCTAATTTTCAGACAAACCAACGTGGGACTCAGAACTCCCTTACCAAATCAAGTTTCTTGATGTTTCCTGGAAGTTGTTTACTCCCAGACGCGGAAGTCCAAAATGTTGTTCTCCAACGAGGCTCCGCGATGTCTTTCGCAAACACGAGACCACACGCAGCACTGAGGCTGTCTTGCCAGTGCCAGGCATCCCTGAAACATAGA
>Ga0126342_10012443_pt1:10000-15176 | contig 15176 bp, 12 predicted proteins | sample Cyp1metagenome_FD_92528 | JGI IMG/M metagenome (GOLD analysis project Ga0126342, IMG submission 92528) | Coral microbial communities from Lord Howe Island, Old Settlement Bay, Australia - Cyphastrea 1 metagenome | ecosystem: Host-associated > Invertebrates > Cnidaria > Coral ...
CCAGCCTATTTAGAAGAACTACGGTAGCATGCGTAGGCTTCGGCAACTATGGAGTGCATGTTGACGGGTTGCACGTGGGTTGGCCCAAACATTTAAGCACTCCTAAAATCCAATCGTTTCGACTCAATGTTTTTTCTACTAAACTTCCCATATGTATCTGTATATACCATCTTTAACCCAGAAAATCGCCACTGTTGGTGCCTTCAGTTGGGGCGTTTTTCCTCGGATCCGCCTGTTGAAAGAGCGATGCCAGAAGTCATCCCCGACTGGTCACAATGGGCTCCAAAAATGCTTAGATCTCAGCAGGTCTTAGCGTGATCCAAAACATTCCAAAAGTAGTGTTTTCCATGTTTTTCCTCAAGAGGCTCCTTACAAATACGAAGAAAATCGAGGGATTCTTTCCATGACTTGGAGTCCTCGGCATCCCGGGAGTCCAAACCTGCCCCAATGGAGTGGTTTTAAGGGAAAAAATTAGCTGGAAACATCCGGAAAGCATATGTTTTTGCGACTAAATATGGACACATACAGATAAATAGTTAATGATAAATATATGGAGATCTCTCTCTCTCTCTCTCTTCTCATCGCATTCGTGATAAATGTAGTATATACAGTAAGGGTTTCTGGTAAACATTCCCCTAAACCAATGTAACTTACAACTCGGAGAAGGGGGATATATCGACTCAACAGGGCCATGAACTCATGGCACTGCCAACGCTGTTCGGGGTTGTGCGAAGATATGGTATGGCAAATACACATCAAAACAAACAACTATGGTAAACCTAATCATGACCATATAGTAATCCCCAACACTAATATAGAACATGAAAATCCCACTAATATGGTGATCATTTACTTTTCTATCCTGAACTTTTGGGAGTTACTATATGACTATATGTTACTATAGACTATAGCATACTATAGCATACTATAGCCGATTTTCCAAGAAACAGCTGGTATCAAACATCCCGGAGGTTTATTGCATTCGACTTAAAGGAATAAAAACATCACCATGGTATTGTGAGCAAATGTGAACAGTGTCAACCATGGTCTGCACCTGCTGGAACTGGCTACCCTCTGACAGTTTGCAAACTGGTTTCCCAGTATGTTTCTCATAGGTAAAAGCATCCTAGTTCATGGGCCATCAAAAAGACCGTAGCTAGTTATGCTACTTTACTGGAGCGTCACTGACTTACAATCTGCTCATAGCTAGGATAGCTAGTCGGTCCCAACCATGTATCGAAGCCAACGTGAGTTGATGCGGAATACCCTCAAGTGCACACACAGCGGTGGAAAATCACTATTCAGAACAGAAATATCACCAAGGGATACTATAATATATTCGTGTACCAATATTTACGCACCAATTTATCATCACATGAGATATGTGTACAATATTTTATGTATAGCAACGAGTTCGCCAGTTTTTCCATGACAAATTTCCCGCCTTGAAAGTGACGTCGAAGCAACGTCGCCTCCATCATGTCATAGTGGGATCAGCTGATCAGGGGGGAACCATATATCACATTTTCGGTTATTTCTGGAATATCTTATAACCAACTTCAAAAATGATGTGAGGGTGGTATTGTCATCCATCTCAAGGTGGGAATCCCAACACAGAGAGAGAGAGAGAGACAGAGAGAGACAGAGAGAGACAGAGAGAGACAGAGAGAGACAGAGAGAGAGAGAGAGAGAGAGAGAGAGGAGAGAGATGGGTGGTGCCCCAGTTCGGATATGCTAAGTTGGTTGAACTAAGTCCAATTTCACTATGGTTTTTGTTGGTGATATATCGAACTAATTTTCACGGGATTATAAGCCATTTATACCTGCGGGGGAACCACCTTGTATATATAAGAATCCCTATATTATATAAAATAGCCCAGGAACTGCGCAAATCACACTAGTCTTGACAATTTTACATATCGGGAAATCTTTATCTACATGAGATGTTGGCCAAATTTTCGACAATGTAAATACGCCACACTTGGAGCAGCTGAGATCTCTTAATTTTTCCTATCAATGCAATTGCAATGCTGTGAATGTACAAATGAGAAACATGTCTATCGAATCTAATATGTCTTCAGTCTACCTAAATAACACCCACCCTTTATGCATGAACAATGTGCAGTAATATAGCTAGAACTATATAATATACCCTCTGGTTATTTTACATAGCCATGGAAAATGGTCCATTTATAGATGGTTTACCTATTAAAAATTGGTGGATCTTTCCATGGCTATGTTAGTCATAACCAGATGGTAATCCTTATCCAAATGTGTCTTTCAAAAACCATAGCAGTACTCCGCTTTGTGGGAGCTTTGGGCCATTGTCCAAGCGTATCACCGTTCACCTTACAGTTTGCCCCGAGACATGGCTGGTTTTTAGACACCAAAATCCGCATGGTCATGGCGGCTTTTCCAGGATTCAAAGCAATCGTAATTCCCGAGTGTTTTTTCATCACCCGCCAGTTAAAGAACCATAAACAATGGAATCTGGGCGAGTTTCAACATCCTCACATAAATTATTGGGTAAGTTTAGAACAATGCTGACATGAGCGGCATGATTACCCGATTACCCATAATCTATCAACCATCATCTCCGGTGAGATGTCTTGAAATAACAGAACTACATCATATCCTCAATTAACCATGAATGATATTGACCATCATTGTTAACTAACCATTCTTAACCGTTAGCACTGTATAACTATCATTATCAATGGATTGGTTTAATGGAAATTTTAGAGGAAAACCCCATATTTAAAGGGAACAACTATGGTTTCCTGTAGATTTTCCCTTAAACCAATCCATTGACATTAACAATTATTAACATTTCTAACCATACATGTCCCCTATCATCCCATGATTTTCCATTTCGGCACCTGGGCTCCACTTCCGCTTTGAAGCGGCCATCAACACGGCACCTGCCGCTGTTTTGAAACACCGTGCTGCCACCGAGATCTCAGGTAGATATTCCAATAACGATGCTTTATGTTTTGGTTTAAAATATATGTGCATATCATCTCTCTATATATATATATATCATCTGGTCGATATATGACTATAATTATTCCAAATTGTTCATTATATATCTATAGTTCATGATTAGTATCTAACAAAGATCCAGTAAAGAGACGAGTTGTAGTGAATAACTAAGTTTTCGTAAGTACCAACTAATTGATCTTGAACACCAATCTATTGAAGAAAATGATAGATACCAACCAATCATCTTGAAACAATATCACTACAACTAGTTTCAAGAACATTGGTAACTACATGTAATTACTAAAGATCTAACGCATCAGTCATTATCAACTAATCTTGAACTATCTTGAAAAATCTGAAATTGACCAACTATCAGTAATCAACTGAGGAAAAAAATCAAACTCAAGCAAATACGTTCTTGGAAACGGGGCAAAAAATAGTTCCAGTGCAACTAATCCTCAAACTGATCATTCATTGATACGTACAAAAAATGACAACTTCAATAAATCTGACAAAAAAAACAAATGGATCAGATTGGATCAGTAATTTCCAACTAATTACTCATCATGAATTGCGTTTTATCAACTAATCATATTAGTACTTGCTGATCCGCAATTATTTCTGGAAACCAAACAATGGCGTTGTACGTTTCAAGCGAATAATTCTGGTGACAAAGATCCCTTGTACCCTAAGAATAATTAAACACTCATCATTGTATTGGACTTATGGACACAGACTGAACAGATCGGTATCCGTTGAAAACCTGAACTGATTCGTGCGATGTGTGGATCCCAACTATCAGGGCGATTCGACATCGCCAGACCCCGAAAGCAATGCGAAAGTTGTCTAGCAGAACTAATCAAAGCTCAGCTTCTCCCCTCAGTTACGGCCATTATAACTGCTTATTATGGGATTTCATACATTCTATCCATAGGGTATTCTTAGTACTAACGTATAACTGAAAAAATCACAGGAAACCCCGATATTTAAGGTAAAAACCATGGTAAAAACCATGGTAAAAAACATGGATTTCCGGTTCAGGTTTTCCCTTAAATGTTTTCCAACGGTTCTCTGACGCGAAATCATCGGAGAGGCCACTGTACAGTCGCTGGCGCATTTCAAGGATGGACCTATTCATTGCAAACTTGATATCTTTATATCCTACCAGTAGTACCGCACAAGGCGGTGGCGGAAGTTTCAAAAATAGGAAACCTATATAGGAGAGGTTGGTTGTTGTGAACCAGGGATGGCAGAGCGAAGCCACTGATGGATTGAAAGGTGCTTGATCTCTCTCACTCTTTCTCTCTCTCTCTCTCTCTCTTTCATCTAATTACCCAATCTATCTATCTATCTATCTATCTATCTATATACCTATCTATCTCTCTCTCTATCTCTCTCTTTCATCTGTCTATCTGTCTAGCTGTCTACCTGTCTATCTGTCTATCTATCTAGCTATCTGTCTATCTGTCTACATGTCTATCTGTGGTGCAGTGTCATTCAGTGTAATGTAATGTAGTGTCGTGTAATGTAGTGTAGTGGAGTGTAGTGGAATGTAGTGTAGTGTAGTGTAATGTAGTGTAGTGTAGTGTAGTGTAATTTAGTGTAGTGGAGTGTCGTGGAGTGTAGTTGTGTATTCGTAGTTGTAGTTGTAGTGTAGTGGAGTGTAGTGCAATGTAGTGAAGTGTAGTGGAAGGTAGTGTAGTGTAGTGTAATGTAGTGAAGTGTAGTGGAAGGTAGTGTAGTGTAGTGCAATGTAGTGTAGTGTAGTGGAGTGTAGTGTAATGTAGTGTAGTGTAGTGTAATTTAGTGTAGCGTAGTGTAATTTAGTGTAGTGGCGTGTAGTGGAGTATAGTTGTAGTTGTAGTGGAGTGTAGTGGAGTGTAGTGTAATGTAGTGTAGTGAAGTGAAGCGAAGCGAAGCGACATCTGAACCTCCAAAAGTGGTCCGAACCCCTTGTGTTTTGAACATTTTGACTTCGAAATGTGCTTCGCGCCACAACGGCGTGCACTTTTTCGACATCTGAACTTCCAAAAGTGGTCCGAACATGGTGTGTTTTGTACATTTTGATTTTGAAATGTGCTTCTCGCCACAACGGCGTGCACTTTTTCGACATCTCAACTTCCAAAAGTGGTCCGACCATGGTGTGTTTTGTACATTTTGACTTCGAAATGTGCTTCGCGCCACAACGGCGTGC
>Ga0126342_10012444_pt1 | contig 15175 bp, 14 predicted proteins | sample Cyp1metagenome_FD_92528 | JGI IMG/M metagenome (GOLD analysis project Ga0126342, IMG submission 92528) | Coral microbial communities from Lord Howe Island, Old Settlement Bay, Australia - Cyphastrea 1 metagenome | ecosystem: Host-associated > Invertebrates > Cnidaria > Coral ...
ATAAACTTGTAAAATATAATATAATAAAATTATAAAACATAATATAACATATGATAATATAATATAATATAATATATGATAATATAATAATATGATATAATATAATATTTGATAGCATATAATGTAAAATAGAATAAACTATAATTTAATATTATATAATATTGTATTGTATAATATAATATAGTTTATTATAATATAATATAGTATAACATAATATAATATAATATAATATAATATTGTATTATAAAGAATAAATACACAATGCAAATCCAAAATATTGAGTAAACCTGCGCATGCTAAAGGTTTGTTACATAGAAAAAAGTTTGAAATATCGATAGTAAAATGCATAATAGATGACCTCGTGCCCTAGGTCCAGGAACAAGGAGTTTATTTTTTTTTATCTTGGCCATATGTAAAATAATTTTGAAGGAGGGGGGTTAAAAGACAGGATAAAATTTTGGTATGATCGATTGAACTTTAGAAGGCAAACTTCCGACAATATGGGCAGATGAAAAACCAGAGGTGCGAAGAGTCAGGGAAGAGAAAGAGTCAGTAGAAAGAAGGTTAGAGAAGAGAAGCAGTCAGAAGAAAGGAGATGCAGGCGCACGAGAAGGTAGGCAAGTCGCAAAACACTGTGTTTTTCGAATGTTTTGGGGGTGGAAAAGTAGGCTCGCTAAAGCGGGGGGTGCGGAGCCATCTGGCGAGATAAGAGATGAACAATTGCACGCCGTTTGTGGCTCGAAGCACGCTTCGAAGTAAAAACGTACAAAACACACACTAACGTCAGAGCACTCTTGGAAGATGAGATGTTGAAAAAGTGCACATCGTTGTGGCGCGAAGCATATGTCGAAGCCAAAATGTACAAAACACAGCATTGTCGGACCACTTTTGGAAGTTGAGATGATGAAAAATTGCACGCCGTTGTGGCGTGAAGCGCGTTTGGAAGTGAAAATGCTAAAAGCACCACATGTTCGCGCCCCTTTTGGATAGGGTTTTGTAGCAGTTTCAAACATGTTGGCAGGCGTGGGACATGTGAAGAGGATCTGGAAAGATGCATGTCGTGTGGCAGGCGCAGTACAAGAGACATGGTCACCAGAGATGTTAGGAGGTCAGAGCGCTGATTTCCTCAGAGGGGTTGCATTTTGGAGCATCAGATCTTCAGGTTTGCTAAGATGTTTTTGCGTGACAGGTGCAGCACTTCGTATGATCTGGCCTCACTGTATCGTGGCAGGCGCAGTACTTTAGACACATAGACAGGAAAAATCGCAAAACGCATTGGTACGAGGCTGCCAGCTCCGCACTCAACTTTCCATCTGCAGAATTGCTGCGTTTTTGATGTTCTCAACTGCGAAAATGGAGGAAGTCTCGCAGCATTGAGTTTTTGATGTACGGTATGCTCAAAAATTGTGGAGGTCTCGCAAAATAATTGCGTTTTCAAGCTTGCAGATAGGCAGATAGATAGATATATCGATCGATAGATAGACAGATAGATAGAAAGATAGATAGACAGACTATTACCGCTACCACTACGCTACATTACACTACATTAGGCTACACTACACTACACTACTACAGCTACAACTACAATTTCACTACACCACATTGCACTACACTAGTTACACTACACTACAGTAATTACAGTGCACTGCAGTGCGCTAATTACAGTACACTACACTAATTACAGTACAACAACACCACTACTACTACTACTACTACTACTACTACTACTACTACTACTACTACTACTACTACTACTACTACTACTACTACAGCTACAGTTACAACTTACAACTACGCTACATTACACTACACTACAATACTTGGACTACCCTGGCCTACATTACAACTACAACCGCAACTACAACTACAACCACCATAAACTACACTACACAACACTACGCTACCCTAATTATTCTGCGCTACGCACAACTACAACTAAACTACACTACACCATACTACACTACACAACACTACACTACACTAATTACACTACACTACATTACAACTACAACTGCGCTGCTTCACACTACATTAGACTACACTATGCTACACTACAGTACACAACACTACAGTAATTGAAACTACACTACGTTACACTTCACTAATTGCACCACACCACAACTACAACTGCAACCACAACTACACTACAGCCACATCTCCACTACACTACAACTACAATAACAACTGCACTACACACACACACTACATCCAGCAGTTGTGGGTGAGGTGACCACTGCAACCATTGCAACCACTCCAAAAAACACAGCTCCAACCACCTTTCGGTCCAGCAATGGGTTCTCTCTGCCGTCCGTGATTCACAACAACCAAACTCCTATATGTTTCCTATTTTTAAACCTCCCGCCACCGCCTTGTGCGGTACTACTGGTAAACACGCCAGCGGAGCACCTTGACTTGGTGTTTGCTAGCGGCGCGGACTCAAGATAGGATTGTTTTGGAGGAGGGGGGTTAAAGGACAAGGTAAACAAATTGAGATGTTGGATAAATACGACTGAAATTCAGAAGCTGGGAGATAAGGTTTTTATTTTTAAGGATTTTAAGGATTTTTGATGTAGTGAGGATGTTATAGCTCACATTTCCAAGATTTACCTGATTAAATTTTCTATTTGATAGGTTGGAACCCTAGGAAATAAATTTGATTTCAGTTTTTTTTCACGAAGTGAACCTCCCTGGGCAGTCCAAAAGGGTGAAATCAAATGGATTTGCAATGGAATCAAATTCGGAAAGTGGACAAGGCCTGGCGCCAATTTTTGATTTCTTTGCCTTCGGTCAGGATTATGATACCGCCCGGGCGCAATTAGTCGATGCCTCCGCGAACAACATTCTGCGAACGATCATGACGGACAGATCTGTGCCCTATGTGGGAGTCAGGGCAAGCTAAAACAAAAGAGATGTTACTCGATTGGAGACATGAATCATCATGAATCTAATTTGCTGAGGTCCAAGAACAATCATGTTCTTATTCAGAGTTTGCTGATATGCGGGGGAGATGAGACCCTGCTAACATTGTGTCCAATTCTGGGCTCGAGCTGCAGGAAGCCGCTACCCAAGAGGAGATGACAACTTTGGTCACAGAGAGGTTGCCCTCCGCAATGATTGGGGCTGCGGCACCACTGGTTCCTCGTTTTGGATAATAGGTTGAAGGGTCCACCAGTATTGGTTTCTGGTGCTTCTGGATCTGCATGTTGATCAAGTTGCGAAGCGAAGCAGCGAAGCTGACTGTGCCGAGATCATGTTCTTCATCCTCCTTATCTTCTATACCTTCTGCTGCTGTTGGACAGCTTGCCCATTTTGCAAGTGCTGCCGTTGTTGCGCGAGGCGCGTTGCACATGGGGCAGAGCTCAACGCGCTCCCTGCTGTTGCCATTTGGATCCATTTGGATGTTTGGAAAGAGGTGGACACCAAAGTTCATCCAATATAGTTTCTATACTTATGAGATAGATACAATGATGCAGAATGACTTGACCCACCCTCCGCAGATTCCCTTCTCATGAAGGCTTAGACAGATTCCGTTCCTGGCCAAGTTGCTTTTTTTGCTGATGAATCTTGGATCTTGGCACTTGATTGGCTGTGAGTGACAATTGTATGTTACCATCCAAATTTACGAAGCTGCGACTTGAGGATTGGTGGCTTTGTGTTGGCCCTTGTCATCGTGAGTAGCCTTTCAACAAGAGGCTATGCAAAGGCCACAGAAGGATTTGATGTAACGAACTGTGCTGCTGCCAAGATGGTGACATGGCTCAGCATTAGAGTGACGATTGGGTCTAGCCCTGCCTGATTTTGGTTGGAAATTGCCATTGAGATCGCTCCACTCCACTTCCCAGTCGTCATTGATTTTGAGGTGAATGCTACCTTCCAGGGTCAGGCAGATCCCTACTTCTTGGGATTGATTCCAGTCTTGACGATTTTTGACGAGCTGCAAGGTGCGCGAAGCCGGCCGTGAAGCAGTCGCTTGTTCTATGCATTTTTGGTGTAATTTTTGTCAGCACTGTCAGCACTGTCAGCAGGGCGTGGACCGCGACGCCAGGAAGTTTGGCAGCCGGGTCAACCTTCATAACATCGCTCACTGGCATCCTGGACAACACCAAAGTGCCGCGGCAAACTGGAGCAACTGGAATCTGTGTAAAGCGACATTGCCAACTCCTCTCAGCTTTTTAATGGCTTCAACTTGGTTCAACAATTTCAATGAAGTTAGATTAGATGTATGATGATGTATGACTCAAGATAGTTCTGTGCTGTTGTACATATTTGTATATACTGCATGCCTTGACAAAGCAGACTTGTCTCGCAACTCAGTCTGGCTCTTTGGAATTTCACTAAGGAGATCACTGACGCCGTGGCAGTCGCAAAAGTTGCTTGTTGTTTATATAAGCTCATTTTTTCTTTATTGAAAGACATTGAACGAGTGTGTGTTTTCATTTCACTCTATAAGGTACGTAAGCGCAACCTTGTTTAATGCAAAGTGGTATATACAGTGTTGAGATGTGTTGAGAAGATAGTGCAGAGTAGTGCGATCCAATTCAATGCTATATTTGCAATGAGATGCCATGTACGTAACTTGACGGAACAGGATGTAACGCAGTGTAGGGTATTGTGATTTCACGAGTGCCGCAGTGCAAAAGCAAAGTTGTCTAACCTCATGTTTTCATGTAACGTCATAGTCATAAGAAAGATCAAAGAACGTTCATGAAAGGAAGCATCATTTTTCCCCCTGTTCTCTTTGATCCTTCTTGCCAAGCTCCGATCTGATACTTTTACCTTCAGACTGCTTGAGGCCAACGTTGACTTATTGGCCAACATGTTGGCCGATTCATCGAACATTGAACCAACTGGCACGCTGCATGAGTGTCGGGGGCCTAGTTTTCATCGACTTGTGGCATGTGTCGCGCTGTAGCCTTCCCTGTCCAGCCTACGCCAGTCACTAGCCCATCATTGCAAATACCCAGCCCAGAGGTATTGGTTGTGCCGCTCTTTCAACAACTCTCGCCCAGGCAGAGAGATGTGGCTGAGTTGTTGAGAGGAAACCTTTTTCCCTCATGTTCATTGATGCCTATGTTACTCAGTTACTCTTGCTTTCCAGGGACTTCCAGGTATTCCAGGGACTTGAAGCAATCTTGTACTGATCAGAAAGAGCAGTTGGCACGAAGCTGAAAAGGGTTTGGACGGTTTGGACACGAAGCTGGCAGGTTGGCACTGCCTTGACAACTGGTACAGCTCAAGCTCTAAGCAGTGCTCGAGTTGAAGTAAATAACCAGTTGTCCGGAAGTACCTCAGCTGAGTCATGTGTGAAACAGCTTTTTTTTATATGTTTTTGTGCACTCAGTCAGACTTTGGAGAAGGGATGCATGGTAGTGCGCTTAAGCAGATGTCTTCAAGAAAATGAATCTAAGGCTCGCTGGAGAATTTGCGAAGTTCCATGGGAATTGCAATTGGACTGCAAGCAGAGACTTCCTTCTGTGTGTTTGCAGATGCTTCATGCGAGTTTGTGCAGTACAAGATTAGTTGCGCCAAGAATTATCCAAACATCAATGAAGAAGCATCGTTAAAATGAATGATGTTTCACAATGCTTCATCACTGTTTGTTTATGTTTGTTTCAATATGTTTGGTGGTTGTTGAGTTGTTAAGAGCAGGAGTTGCCTTCTGTCCTTTCACAATGGCGTTAAGGCTACGGCTCCCTTGGTGGAGCTGAAGACCACCGTGAAGAACGCGTTCGAACCCTTTGTCAGCGATACGATTATGGAACAAATTTCGGATCAGCTGGCAGCCAACGGGATCTTTGGCCGATTTGTTGTGCAAATCTATGCACATCTGGCAATCTGTTGGAAACTGGAATGAGACACGAAAAATGGCAGAAAGAGCGTGTTTTCTATTTGGAAACGTGCGCGTTTCGTGAGTCGAGCAATCTGCCTACCTGAGAGCCGAGGACAGTTGCCAGCGTCTTCATGATTGGCTGCTTGGAAAGAACCGAGTCATGATCACTGTAGAATCCATTAGAATCCGTAGAATCTGTAGAATGTGTAGAAGACGTCCTTTTCAGCTCTACAAGAAAAAAATACGATGACATGCGATGGACGTTCGCTGCACACAGCATAGAACTGACCCCTGTGCGAGCCTTTTGCTTCCAGCTTCGATTATGCTTTGTTTTGTTTTTTCTGGACTAAATGGACTAAATGGACTAAATGGACCAACTTGGAGGTTGAAGATTAAGAGTTCCATTTGTGTATCTGTATGTATCTGTTGTTCAATTATCATGTTTGAAACAAGATGAAACGAGCCTGCAGCCTGACGAGCCTGAGGCTTGGCATTGGTTCTGGCAGCATGTGCGATGATCTCCATTATCATGTGGATGTGCCAAGAAAAGTCCAGTTCCGGTGGCTCCACAGAACTTGGAGACACTGGAGACACTGGAGACGCTCAATGCCATTGCCCTCACTGCATTTATCTCATCTTTTAAGCAACGGCCGTAACTACAGTTGTAAAATGTTGTAAATGTGTATTCACTGTGTATTTGAAAGAGATTTTGAAATCTCAGCTCTTCGGATTTCGATGTTTGACAACTCTCTGCTGAGCTCTCGGGTAGAATGAACATGTTTCACCTGTTGAATTTGCAGTGCTGAGCAGGTGGAGTTGCCTTTGGTTGTGTACAGACTGTAGGTTGAGACACTTTTCTGTTTGCCGTTTCAGTTGCACTGCTATTATACTGTTCATAAGCCTCTTAGTCGTTTTCCAGAGACGGGTTATTCTTTGGGCTGAGATCGTGGTCAACCAGTGTACTACAAGAGAGTTCACCGCTGTGCCTGTTGTACCTGGTGCTGTGGCTGCTTGGCCTTGCACAAATTTGGTGGGTCTTGGAGTCTTGGAGTCTTGGAGTCTTGGAGTCTTGTTCATGTCTTGAAGAACGGAGGATCGGCTGTGGCTCCTTGTGGTCTTGAGGCTGCTACTACACCATGCTGGCCTTCTTTTTGGGTGGCTTGTTAACGATACTGGCAGTCCCTTTGTCATCCTTCTGTCTGATCCTGGAAGACATTTCCAGTGGGATCCTCAGGGTGCCACAATGTGCCACATTTGATCGACTTGCCCTGGGCCACACCCTGGGCCTCAAGGTGACCTGCTGCACTCCATTGCAGCGCCCATGAACCTGAACCTGACTGGTCCAGAGGGTTCGGGGCCTAGCACTACTGGCACTACTGACTGCTCAGTTGATGTTGGCAGCACTGAGGTGATATGATGGGATCCATGATAGATCAGTGTATTGGCAATGCGACCGGAAATCCACGGCCACTTGGTGCTATATTCTTGCAGCAAACTGCCGGGATTTTCCACGAAGTTTTCCAACTTTGGCGCCATATCCAGGCTCTTGGATCTTATCTCTGTCCCAGATGCCAATGGAAATACGGTGACCATGTACGACTTGCTGGTGGGTCAAACCAAGGACCACTTGGGGTTTTACGATTTTCACTGCTATACAGGCTATACAACATCCAGAATTTGTGGCTGCCACATGAGAAATCGGCCCTTGGAAGTATGATGTTTTCATGGATATCGAAGTCATTAGCAAAGCTGTTTCTGTGCCAGGACCAAATCGCGTCACAATTTGATCAGATCGGCACCAGCATGAACACGGGTGGTGCCAGTATCGCTACATCTGACGACTTTGTTTTGCTGAAAAACATGTTGCACCTCAGCTGGCTGAGTACAGCTGAGTTCCACAATATGTCACATCCATTTGTTTACATTACAAGTCATGTGAAACGTGCGACATCTATTGGGCAACTCCAACCCGCAATATATGCATTATATAGAGGCCTAAAGCCAACATTTTGTTTCAAAACGGTCTTGCAGAAAATATGTCTTTGGATCTATGGACCATGCATTTCCCCACCTGGCCACTTCAGACAAGGTTTCCTATTAACCTTCCGTTTTGTGGTTGTAAGATGTTCAAAGACTGCTGCAAAACACTGGCTAATACAGAAAATACCGCTTTGGCATCTAATGTGCCAATTGAGAGTGTCTCAACTGGACTTCCTGATCTTCGTGTTTTGCACATTCGAAAGCCTGTCCACACGCAGCATTTCTCGAAAGGTGGCGTCAAGCCTTCCTTTAGCAAGTATTGGGCGGGGTCCGGCGCAAGTGGAGGAGTTTGGGCTGTTTAGTCAGTTTAGTCTTGAGTCTCCCTTTAGCTCCCCCCAGATTCGATTCAGGTCCATCGTAAAAGCAATCGCGCTGTGACATATTCCCCGACCACTACCTTGCTCCTGCATTGTATGTTGCACCTCGCTATAACCTACATCGTCATTTTCTAACCTATGTCGCCTATGTCGCTTTACCGTCATCTAACCCACTCTGTCCCTGGCACTGAACTGTGCCTGTGACCTGCACATCTGCCGATTCTGCCCATCCTCGGAGCCTTGGCCGCTGGACATCGAAGACCAACGTCCCATATTCAAACCAGCATTTTTCACAACGTCAGTAGCTTGATGTTATTTGATGTTATTCAATGTTATATTCAATGTTATTTCCTACCACTCTAGCACATAACGATCACAACCTGTAATACGATCTACTTATACGCAGCAGCCACTGGCAGTTTGGCAGCCTCGCTCTGGTCTAAAAAGGTGTGTGACCTTTGTGTGTTCACACCGCTCTCTCTACTTTCATTCCCTATCGTATCCCTCCCCAACACAGCTCCTGTTCCAACCCACACCTACCTACCACACTCACACACACACACACCCCTACCTTTCGATCCTTCACCCTTCCCTCAGTTTGATCTGGTCCAAAGAACAGATCTTTCTCACCCGAGCACTCGAGCATTTGCACACAGCCAAGGTCGACTATTGCACTAGATACCATGATGCGACATGGCAGTTATTCAGATGTGACCGAGTTGTGAGAACATGGTGAACAATGCAGAAATATGCAGAAATGTTATGAAATGTTCATATAAGTTCCAAAGGACACCATGCGTTGTCTTCGTCGGAGCCAAGGTTGCCCAAATCATCTTATGATTGGGCTGGGGATGCCAATTACCAGGCAAAGTTGCCTAGGTTGCAGTTGTCCATTTGGTTTTGCCAAACAATTTGTTCGGTCGTTTTGGCCGTGATTGTGCTGGCTTCGATCAGCCAAGTCTCACTGCCAAGACTTGCTGATAGTGCCAATGTCCACCTGGTACCAAGGACATGCTTGCAAACTCCGACATGGCACCTTACATTGCATCTACAGCCGCGTGTGCAGATAACGTTGTGCCCACCGGTTTTGGATTGACTGGCGAGGGAACTACCCAGTGACTTGGATGCACTTTTCCCGTGAGATGTTCCATGCACACCAAGTTTAGACCAGGACATGAGAGGGCGAAACTCGAACAACATATCAATTATTGTTGTTGCATGATGTTGCTATTGGTGTCTGAATGTACACAGCAAATTCAACTTCTACGGCGAGAGTCATGCCGGCGATTTGGATTCATGCTCTTGGCATGGAAGTTTTATGCCAAGTTCACGTTTCATCATGTTCCTTCAAGTGACGCATCCATGACCAAGGAAGGGAATCACGAGCTTCCTTTCCACGCTGAGTTGCTCATTTGCACTCGGTCCATGCTTTGTAGGGACAGATGGATTCATGTCGTGCCAAGACTTCAAGTCAAGCATTCCAGAAAGGCCAGCGGATTATTGACGCTTGATGGAAGTTGCAAAGCACAGCGCTGCACAAAGCTCAATCCCATGAAGTCAAGAGCAGCGCTGAAGGTCCTACCTACGCAGCCAGTACAATATCAAGATCAAATTGTGCCTCTGACTTTACATGCAAGGTCTCTTGGTCAGCAGAGCAAGTCTGTTTCGTTTTCCAGCTACCCGTGAATGATGCACAGTATTGAACACTGCAGGACATGGTTCCTTCCGTAACTTACGCACAACATTGTCATCTTCAAACCGGACACGGAGGGGAGCATAGAAAATGATAGAAAAAGGTACCTTCACATACCTCCGCGATATTTGCGGCAAGGTGTTTCGTCCATGTTTGTCCAGGAGTGGAAGCTCATCCATGGACTTCTTCCCCGTTTTATGTGAATCTATAGTAAAGAGTGAAGAAATATCATGCAGGACAAAAAGAAACAACATGGCTGTAACGTAGCTGGAATCCTCAACAGGCACTGGAAAGTCAAACCCACTGAGTTTTTTCCCCTCTAACAAGTTATTCCGATGAAGAGCCTCGAAAGTCATCGAATGTATTTGATGTGCGAAAGATTCAGTGGTTGATCTGTTGAACTCACTGGAGCGAAACTCGGCATTTCTGAGACTTCTGCACAGCTTGGCGCAACGGACTACGCTGCCTGTGCCAGAGCCCCAGTGGTCGAGTCCACCTGGTGGGACCTGGAGTTTTTCGAGCGATTGCAGGAAGCTGCGAAGAAGTTTATGGACCTGAAATTTGCACCTGGGCTGAATTAGGAACCGGACTGCAAAGGATCTGGGCTCCAGCATAGCAATTTGGGAGGCCATCAGATCTCAGACGATTTTCAAGTGCCGGCGCTTTACCGTGAGCTCTGTGCCATGCACTGTCAGAGTCTGAGTTGCTTCACGAGGTACAGAGTGACGCAAATGAACAAAAGTGGGTAGAATGTCTCAAATGACCAAGACATGCAGGACCCACTAAGATTTATAGCGAGTGAAATTCGACCAGTTTATTTTAAGTCAGAGACGCCACTGCCACTCTGAGGTTCAGTTCATGGCGCAAGTTGGTGGGACTTGGACAGGTGACTGCAAGGAGGCTGATGGCACCTTCACTGAGGTGACTTATGACTGTATCCGCCTCAGCTGCAGGATCAATGACACAGCTGCGATGAAAAGCTTCAGCCGAGGCGACCTGCCAACGTTTGTCGCCCTCGTGCAGGACGCGCGACGCTACACTAGTGAAGAGTGAACATGGAGATATTCGAACAGAACTTCCTATATGTTTTTTGTATATTTCTTCTTCTTTATTAAGATACGCATAGTTAAGAATTCATTAAGCATCTTCATCATCTTTAATAAGCATGTTTAAAGTTTCGCCCTTTGTGGAAAGCCAGGCCTACAGCGGCCTCCTGGATTTGGTCTTTGCACGAGTGGATTCGTCAACGAGCAGTGCTTTGTCGCAGATCCAGGTGAATCTCAAGAACCTGTTGGTCACGGCCTTACATCCCAAAGGATGGAAATCTCACAGGAAACCACTATGGAAACCATTAATAACCATTACATTTGGAGCTAAACATGGTAAACACCATGGTTTCCGGATGTTTCCGGTAGATTTCCCCTCACATCCAGTTGGAGCTGATTCGAGTGATTTCTGTCGAAAGCATTTTGTTTCAGGATGTGAACTTCCTGGACAAGATCGCAACGGTTGGCAACGGAGTGACCTGTGGCTTCATGGGGACGACGTATCGGGTTCCTCGGCAGCCTCGGTATAGTTGTTTTTCGGTTCCTCGGTATGTCGGTCGGTATGTCGGTCACAAGAATCTCTAAGAAGCATGCCAGAATTTTCATGGAATTTCTGAATCATTCTCCAAAAGGAAGCTTTTCCTGCACTGAAGCGTTTTGTTGGTTCGGTTTCGACAGAATCTGCTCAGCCGTGCGGTAGGATGTCGTGAACGGATTGTGCTACGGAGGAGTCTGGGGCATCAAGGTGCCGTGGCCGGCAGAATGCGGATTTCACCTCCGAATTGTGTGGATACCCAAAATGGATCAAAATGGCAATTTAAATAAGGAATAATAAGGAATAATAAGGAATATTATGATAAACCGAGGAATTTTTGGGGACGCTTTCTTCAGACCACCCCAATATAACAGGATATAATCTCAGGAATGAGATGTCGATTCAGACTCAGCCAGGCTGTGGCCAGCTCGTATACGGCCTGTGCTGTTCTGACCCTGTTCCTTGCTTCTGGAAAGTGGTGAGGACAGATAGTACTCAATGTACGGTACATTTACATGAATGTGTACGTAAAGATTGAATATCTAACACATCACATTGCATATAGATGCATATAGTATGTAGATGTGTTTTGACATGTGCATGCCATGTATGTCATGTATGTCATGTACGTCGCGTACGTCGCGTATGTCGTGAATGTCATGCATGTCACGTGTGTAATATATGTAATACATCTCATGTATGTAATGTATGAAATGTATGTTGTGTATTCAATGTATGTAGTGTATGTAGTGTAAGTAATGTATGTAAGGTATGCAAGGTATGTAATGTATGTAATGCACTATCATGACTGGGTTTGGGTTCAGGATGACCCTTCGTTGGAGTTCGCAATTCCTTCTTTCGTGACGATGTTCCGAACTTGGAAGCGAACATTTGACGCTGTCCTGAGGTCAGGCGTGTCGGTCCCGTGGTCCACGTGTCTGACCAAGGTCAAGTCCATACGCACATTTGGTGCTCTGTTTGACTCTTCTGGTTTCAATGGTCGTGTCTGCACCCCCCACCGCTGTGTTGCAGGACTTAAGACCCAATTCGCGTTCGCCCCACGTCTCTCTTCGCTGCGGGTGCCTGCATTTTAATTAGTTTACGGATAAGGTCCGCTCGCTCACAAAACACTTGTCGGCGGGTGCACCGGTCTCACACGCGTGCGTGACACTTGAGACGAATGTCCGAGAGTGTAGTGTAACGTACAGAAATCAAATCAAATCAAACTAAACCTAATCTAATCTAATCTCATCTCATGTCATGTCATGTCACGAAAGGTAGCTCCCGTGGGACTACCTTAAGTTTTACTTTACGCAGAAAAGGGGAGGGTGGAGCCGTTGATTATTCAGGGGGTTCCCTTTCATTTCAGGACCCCCCACCCCTGGGCTCAATCCTCTCTTCCGCCATGCATGCCTCTCTTGCTTTGAACGGACCTTGGGAATTTTCATTTTCTTCGCTGCGGGAGCAGCTGATTTTCTTCTTTTTGCCTTACACTTTTCATTGGACAATCGCTGCTGATTTGTAATTGGTTGCGTTTGTTTGCATTGTTTTTTTCAGGCGAAGGTCCTTTTCCTTTTGCTGAGTCAACTTACCACCGGCTTTGGAATTGAAACAAAATCCTTCGAGCGGATCGTTGGTCGGGTACTGTTTTACCGATGCAATATAATAGGTACACGAATACCTTCTAAGTCAAACCGGGACACCCCCCCTGGCACTTAATTGAAAGGTGAGCCGTGAGCCCAACAAACATCTTGGGGCGCCGAGCATGGAGTCAGGTAAAGCTTTCGTGGTGATTGCAATATGTATTCATGGAAAGCTGCTTGAGAACGGAGATGGATATTGTTTCTGAAAGTTGCTTTCGACTTGGCTTGCTCGTGATTTGAATTTAATCGCAACTGAACTTGAACTGGTATTGAAATTGATTTCAATTTGATTTGAATATAATATAATATAAGTGCAAATAGCTTTTGAATAATTGGAACCGACATGACATGACAATTGGCTCTAAACATTTCCATTTGAAATTGGCGTGAAAGCTAAACTAGTTGGAGGTTGAATTAGAATGGAAATCGTTTGGCCCCAAAAAATAGGAACTTTACTGGGGGATCAGGCGATGCTGCTTATTTAGGTTCCCCCTGTTTTCAAGGCTACCCCGTTTGCGAGTTTTCCGGAAGTCATTCTTTCAACAACGTCAGGAGTTGGATATTTTTTGAAGTCGGATTCCAACCCCAACACAAGCTATTTTTACCGCAAAACGCAATAAGAATATGCAACCGCAGGACTTTTTTTTTTTGAAGTCAGATTCAGAAAAGCAGGCGGGGAAAAACATCGGTGAATAAACAAAGAAAAAAGGCATTCCAGTTGGTGTACTTTATTCCGGAATCTGTCCCGGGATTTGGATTACATTATTGTAGCGCTGTTTTGGCATCCGACGTGTGATGTGACTATTCTAAGTATGATTTTTGGATATGCCCTAGTTTGATCCAATCCTTTATGCCTGGAAGTCGACGTAGGGATTCAATATGATCGATCCAGAATGGCTGCATTGCTGCTGTTTGCAACCAAAAAAATGATCCCGTAGAGTAGCACTCCATCGTCGTCGTCATCATCATCATCATCATCATCGTCCGTTGGTCTGACATGCCAGCCAACTTCTTCACTCTCCATCTTGGCCCCCTACCTTTCGTGCTCCCCTTCTTAAGTAGTGTATGTATTCGTGTGTGTGTGTGCATGCTATATTAAGTTTTGCTATGCCATGCTATGTTATGTTTTGTTGTATATGTCATGTGATGTCAAGTAATGTAATGCAAATGTGATGTAATGTAACGCAACGTAACCTAACGTATTCACATGTGTATGTATGTATGTAATGTAATGTAATGTAATGCAATGCAATGTAATGTAATGTATTGTAATGTAATGTAAGTATGTATGTATGTATGTACGTATGTATGTATGTATGTATGTATGTATGCATGTATGTATATATGTATGTAATTATTGTATGTATGTATGTATGTATGTATGTAATTAATGTATGTATGTATGTATGCATGCATGCATGCATGCATGCATGTATGTATGTATGTATGATGGAATGGAACGTCCTTGATTAAAAAGTGTGTATGTTGTTTGGCATTCAAGATGTATGTATGCATGTATGTATGTAATGTAACGTAATGCAATGCAATGCAATGCATTGTAATGTAATGTAATGTAATGTAATGTAGGTAGGTAGTGTAAGTGTAAGTGTAAGTGTAAATGTAATGTAATGCAATGAATTGTAAGAAGTATGTAAGTATGTAAGCATGTAAGTATGTATGTATGTCTGTAAGTCTGTAAGTGTAAGTCTGTAAGCCTGTAAGTCTGAAAGTCTGTAAGCCTGTAAGCATGTAAGTAATGTAATGCAATGTAATCTAGCTTAACGTAATGTAATGTAGTTTAGTGTAGTGTTGTGTTGTGTTATGTACGTACGTATGTATGTATGCATGAGTGAATGTATGAATGTAATGTATTGTAATGTAATAAAATACAATGTAGTGTAACACAATGTAACATCATATACCGTAAGGTATCAAATGTATGTATTTATTCCCCAAACAGGTTTACCTGTATGGGGTTCTTACTCCTTAGAAAGGGTTGCTTGCCTTGGTCGTATGATTTTGACTGTGTCTCCGGGCTTGCGTCCTCAGAGTGTTGGGTCCGGTTGGTCGC
>Ga0126342_10012445_pt1 | contig 15175 bp, 15 predicted proteins | sample Cyp1metagenome_FD_92528 | JGI IMG/M metagenome (GOLD analysis project Ga0126342, IMG submission 92528) | Coral microbial communities from Lord Howe Island, Old Settlement Bay, Australia - Cyphastrea 1 metagenome | ecosystem: Host-associated > Invertebrates > Cnidaria > Coral ...
AATCAACCACACTTCAACGTGCAAGCTAGACCTCCCAACACACATGTAACCACCACTTAATTGAGAACACATCAACCAGGGGCTGATCCAAGATGGTGCCCTGATGCTTGCTTGCAGCTGTTTGGCTGCTTAAGCCTATGTTAAACATGTCTTCAAGCCAGAGTGGCATTTCGCAGGCCGGAGCCTGGAACCAATCTGGACTTGAGAGGGGCAGCCATTATTAACGACGTACGCACAACCAAACTTCAATGGGCAAACTAGACCCCCCAACACACATGCAACCAACACTTAATTAAAAGGAAACAAGCAACAAGCAGTAAACCAGGGACTTATCCAAGATGGTGCCCTGATGCTTGCTTGCAGCTGTTTGGCTGCTTAAGCCTATGTTAAACATGTCTTCAAGCCAGAGTGGCCTTTCGCAGGCCGGAGCCTGGAACCAATCTGGACTTGAGACGGACAGCCACCATTAACGCCCTACGAACAAACACTATTCCACAGGAAAACTAGACTCCTCAAGTATAATGCAGCCAACACTTAATGCCCAGCAAACAACGACAAGCAGCAAACGAGGGACTTATCCGAGATGGTGCCCTCATGCTTGCTTGCAGCTGTTTGGATGCTTAAGCCTATGTTAAACATGTCTGCAAGCCAGAGTGGCGTTTCGCAGGCCGGAGCCTGGAACCAATCTGGACTTGAGGTCACCAGCTACCATTGACAACCTACTAGCAACCAAACTTCAATGAGCAAACTAGACCCGCGCACACACATGCAACCAACACTTTATTTTTAAACAACAGCAACAAGCAGCAAACCCGGGGCTGATCCAAGATGGCCTTGATGCTTGCTTGGAATTGCTTGGCTGCTTTCTCAACCTTTGTTCAGCATGTGTGCAAGTGCAAGCCACACGTGCCTTCCGCATGCCGGAGCCGGGACCCACTCGGGACTTAACGTCAACACTTTTGACAAGTTGTCACAACTGTCATTGAGCAAACAAGAGTCCTCAACAAACTGGAGCCTATAGTTACCAGCCAGCAAGCAGCAACCAACAAGCAGCAAACCAGGGACTTATCCAACATGATGTCGTGATGCTTGCTTGTAATTTGTGTTGCTGCTTTTTAACCTTTGTTAAGCATGTGTGCAAGTGCAAGGCACACTTGCTTTTCGCAGGTCGGAGCCCGGACCCAGTCTGGGCTTGAGGTCAACCATTACACATGACCTACAAACGACCAAATGACAACGAGCAAACAAGTATCCTCAACACAATGCAGCCTCCACTTTCTGATCAGCAAGCAAAAAGCAGCAAACCGTGTGTCTATGGTGCCCCGTGTGTCTATGATGCCCACTCTTAATGTGTGGAACACAGGTTGCCCAACCTGCCCCAGCGGCACCTACAGTGCCATGGCCCAAACGACCAGCTCCACCGTGGCCCCAGGTGAATGCCATGCCATCACTGCACCAGGCCTCAAGAAATGCTCCACATGCATGGGGATTGGACACAGGAAAAATATCAACAAATTACCAACAGAAAGGGACAAGCACCAGCTATCGAAGCGGCCTTTGGCGCTGCAAACTCAAAGCTTCATTGGTACCATGGGAATAAACAGATTGCCTGGAGTAGTCACCCAAGTGGCAAGAGGCATTCGTAAGGCGAACGCGGAGATATCTTCCTCAACGTGTGGAACTCCAGGGGTGCAGCCAGCCCCTAAAGATAGACAAGAAATATCTTACAAACATATGATATATAAATCAAACGTGTTCTAGTTTTAGGTTGATAAAACCACAAAACAATTAAATATTGCTTTTAACATGTTTATCGCATGTTTCCCCATGACCTAATACCTCAGCGTCCTGCAAGTATCACGGCAATTGTTTGATATCCCAGAGAAATAATTTCAAGGTGTCTTGTTGACTTACCCCTTTACATTTCATATCGGACCAAGATAAACAAACCGCCTCCTAACTACATACTGTCGTCCAAGCTCCCCTTGCAGTTTTCCTAGAAGCCAGCTTCCATGAATTGCTGTTTTAAACAGCATCTCCTGGGGTCCCGCGCCACCGAGTGACATGCGCCTGCTGCCAGGCCAACAACACCTTTGGCTGGAGGGAAACAACCGCAGTTGCCAAAATTCAAGCTAGCCACTAAATGCAATATTGTTCGCAATTCCAATACAACGCTGTGAGCCCAATGCTACACTTCAAGTTTGGGATGGCATTGTGGCTATTTCATATACCACTCATGTTTGGTGACGAATTGTCTATTAATGGGCGCACTGCCTTTCGCATATGCTATAACAATGGCATAGGTTAAAAAAAACATGCATGGAGATTCAATCTTTCCGCCCGTGCCATCTGTCGGATTTTTTCTGGCTAAGTTTTCTGACCACAAATGGATTGTAAATTGCTCGGGGGTCACCTGTAAACTTTCAGATACCCCAGAACAGCCATCGACCAAACCCAATACCAAATCGATGATGGAATCCTGAAAGGTAAACCAAAAACCAACAATTCATTTCGTGGCCCGGTCATCCTGCGGCCTCCTACTGCTTAGAACATCCTCAAACTGGGTTGTTTGACACTCCACATCCTTTTCAAACCCAATCCGCCCCGCAGCATGCCAGTGCCACCTTCCTGCACCTCTGGTAATGGCACCGGCACCTGCCCCAATGTGAGGCTGGGACTGGCTCTCCACAGATCAACACATAGCGCAACATCACTTGGTCACAATGCATCAGTCCATGTTAAATTCATGGAAACACTATGAACCGACTACCAGCTTACAAAATAACCCCAAGCAGAAGGGGGGCATAACATGCCAAATACACAAGACAATCCCAGATTCACCCCTGTGAGACAACCAGTTGCGTACGCTAGGCTGGACGAACCTGGAAGGGGAGCCAGACCTAAGTCGTGGGCCCTTTGCACCAACTTATTCCCGTTTGTGTCTGGACTTACACGGTGCTGCAAAAAGCACAGCAAGGCTTAATCTGTATAGCTCTGCAACCCGCGTGGAACTTTGCTTAATGTTTGAGGTTATAGTGCAAACTTGAGGCCGGGGGTGGATGACGAAAGCTAGCGGGGCAGGAGAAAGAAGGAAGGGAAGAGGTGAGTTGCGGAGGGACTGTCAGCATCGTGTCGCGGCATTGTTTGTCCCAACGAGGATGCAACAATGATATATTGATATATGATATATAACAATGATTTATATGGGGGAGGGAGATCAGCTGTAATGCTGCTGAAAGGCCCTCACAGGCGTAAGAGAACACACCCTGTGCTCCTCAATCCAAGATTCCATATCCTCCAAAACACGATCTGAAGGGAGCCCGTGACAAGGAATCTTTCCATGATTAAGAACCAATATAACTGGGATTGGCGTGTCTCTATAGCAACTGGCATGGACATCCAAACTCATGTAGCTTGTTGTGGCACAAACAGCCAAACAAGGGTACCAATGGAATTACGATTTTGGTCACCTGTACCCATCCCAAAAAAGGCGGTCAATAGTCTTGAGCCATGGTCATTTTTTCACATATTCTCACTATATATTCCCCCTGTAATGTGAAAAAACTGCACCAAGATCACCGAATCTACAATGTCACTGTCCAAATCCAAATTTAATTCCATGTTAACACCGAAAGATCGCTTGTATCACGCTATCACTTGTGTTGACCAAATAACTTCCATTGAAGCCTCAATAATTCATGAGGTAGATAGCCATGATTGCTTTCTAAATTCCCATGCTCATCTCACTATCGTTCATACCTGTGCATCTTGGTTGATGAGAGCTACCCCATGTCCGGGCTTATGTCAATGCCCCATTGTGCTTGTGGCAAATACCCAGCATATCCCCATTGCGTCCCCTTCTTGGCATATGATAAGCCACTGACTATAACCACAAACCGCCACTTTTCACCGTTATTGCGAAAAATGCGCAAATGATGCTGCATAACTGAGACTACCACTAATATACTTACATTACATAAATAAACGCTGACAACCTTTAAACTTTGGATGTCTCCGTGACCGTTGTATATCACACGCCTAAAATCCGAGTAAAGAACTAACGGCTATATTTCTTGATATCATTCACTATAATGTCAAGTGAGGATTAATAATCCCCCGGATTAATCAACCACCACTGCCCAAAAAAAAAATGGTAATTTAAAAACAGGTGGTCCCCCCTGATTAATGAACCGTTTGGCCTACCCCCGATTAATCAACCCTCAGTGCTGAAATCAATTTTTTTATCCAAAATTCTTCATAAAAATCATCACCCTGGACAGGAATCTGAAGACCAACAGTCAACTTTCTATAACCATGGAAGTCTATGATGATCTTATTGATTCAAGCCATATCCAAATTTTTATGGTTCAGAGTTGCTTATTATTAAGGGGTGGTCAAGAAAACTAGCCAGAAGGTACCCCCCTATACCTACCTGGGGGGGGGTATTACTCCGGTGTTGGCATTACTGCCAAAACATATCCCTATGGATCTCACTATCAAGGACAGAACATCCCTCTGATGGCCGTCCCCGCCTGTCCCGTGCCATTCCCAGCACACTGCCCGTGCTCGTCGTCGCCGATGGTGAAGACAGTGCCAGCCTTGCGGAACACGCCCGATTTCAATGCCAAAAAAGCGCGACCCAAATTGGAGCCACGAAAAAATCGAGCCACTAAAACCTACATGGACACTGAAGCCATCTCTGAAAAAACATTGTAAACAATTCCCTACTTTGGCTGGTTGAAATCAATATTGTGCATCAAAGCACACGCTCTCTTGGTTATCACCCTGCTTGCTTTTTAGTCATTCAGCGGTGGTTAGAACACGCTGTATCCAAGACAAGTCATGTTGTTTCACATGTGCCTGACAAATGTCAAAGCTTATCTGGGCGGTGCGATTCCTTCAGTTGGATCATCCAACCATCCGCCGCTACCGTGGCCTGAGTCAGGATGAGGCAATGCCGCCAGCCCGCTGCGATTTGCCGAACCTGCGGGGATCTGGAGTCAATGGTCTCGTGTCAATTTGAAGGCGAGGGAAGGGATTAAATACCAGGTGCATCTCATACATGTAAACAAATATATATATATATACACATAAATCCCAACATCATAATTATATGGGAACCTGGGTGGTAACCACATGCCATAGTGGCAACCAGTAACAAGTTGCGGCACAAATCCGGATATATTGATGACGGATGCCACATTCAAGGCATTTTCAGAAGTGGGGATCAGGATCCTATGAACCTGCCAAGCACCCTCCGCGTAGCCCGCAGCCCCACCTGGAGTTCAAGACCTGGGTATCCAATGGTCCAAGCGAACCCATGGTGAACCATTGCTGAACTTTTGGATTTGGATTCTCACATGAAGGGATCAAACAAAAGAATGCAGCGATTAAAGGATACAAACTTGAGATTAGGGTTAGGGCTACAGCGCAATAAACTGATGGATAACCTTGAACTTGGCATGCAATCAACGAACATGGGGACGTAGTAGTGGTAGGGTCTGCTGAAATCAAACAACAACATTATTATTTTTGGGGTTGTCCCAACATCGGGGGTACCCCACTCATAAGGGGGGATACCCCCATTCTAGGTCAAACAAACCCCAATTGAGGAAGATGTTGGCAAATATAAAAAAAGTCTAAAAGTCTAAACACAAAAACATGTTTTGCCAAACGCACCTTTTGTTTGGTCCAAACGGGTATGACTGTAGCCACATTAACAGGCAGTAAGATACTGCCAGCCAATGGTTTGTGTGCCCGACGAACAAACAAACATACATGGACAAAGATGGGTGTGCAGAGTTGGTAGTAGAGTATGTCCAAGTATCTCGCTTTAAGGAATCAGAATCAAGATGCTAAAGATGTACGTCGTCGATTCCAGATGGACACAAGAGAAAAAGGTTCTATACAACAACTTTTAAAGCCTTTCAGCCGCAAACAAAGTGGCAAACACATAACTGGGCAAATTATAACGACCTCACTGCGACCTCACTGGAAATCATAGTTAGTAAGGGAAATCATCCCCAAATGGCCTTAATTCATGTTAGTGAATTATTATAATTTACCCAGACATAATCTTAATCAATATTAGACACTAGCAATGAGAATGTTTATCAACAAACATGGTCACTACTGTATCTGCAAATACAATTATATATATAGAGTTTTATGAACATGTATAAATATATATATATATATATATATATATATCAATAAGTGTGAATATTCCGAAATAAAAAGGTAAACATGAAAAACAATAAATATATATATATAAATGAACATGTACATGCATTAAAAAAATGTGTATATATATATATATACGTGTTGGTCCCCACAAAAGCGTTTTCGGATCCTTTGCATGACCGTCTCACGGTTCTCAATTTCTTGCTACGCGCGCTGGAGCCTTGAGCTAGCCCAGCTTGTTGTCTTAACTCCTTGAAACTTTTCAAGTTTTCAACCCCGGGCTTTGCCAAGGTGGTGGTTGAGACCTTGTTGCTGGGCTGCCTGTTTTGCACACCAGACCCAGGTTAGCCCTTTCGGATCTTTCAGGCTGGCTGTGTTCGCGCTGGAGCGTGGAGCCAGCCCGGCTTTCTGGATCCCTTTGGCAGCTTTTTGTTGCGTCCGCTTTGTCAACAGCTTTTTGTTGGGCGGCTGTGTTACCACGACAGGTCTTGAGACCAGCCATTTGATTGGCGTTGGGCTTTGCCCTTGGTGCCGGGCGGGCTGTGTTCGCACGCCGGGCGTGGAGCCAGCCCGGCTTATTGTACTGGCAAATTGCCAGGCTTGGTTCGCACGCCAGAGCATGGAGCCAGCCTGGCTTTTGGATCCTTGCGTGCGCTTCTTTTCTTCTGCGCCGCTTGATGATTGAAAGAATGGTTTGTGTTTCCGCTGGTGCTGAGCTATCAGTTTGAAAGCCGCGCTCTTTCGTGGCAACGTCCGCCAGGCTCTCCCCTCACGCCAAGAGATGGGGCCAGCCTGTCTTTCGAGGTCTCGTGTTAAATTATCTAGAGACCATCATGGGGCAGGTGGGAAAACAGTAGACACACAAGAAGTAACAGATACCACGTCGAAGCGAGAATGCAAACACAGTTGGGCGTATCCAGCGTCCAGTTTCACATTGATGTGCAAATGCGCGAGCCAAAATCTCAGTCGAAGTCATTGACCAAACTTGGATTTCAAAATGCTGACTAGTTCTAAAAATTCATCAACAACAGTGACGTCCCAGTGAGGTCATGATCACAGATTTTTCCAGAAAAGATCAGAAAGGGCTCGTGCAGGTCGCTCGGGGCTGGAGAATTCAAGAACCTTCAAGACTTGAAAGCTGTGTTCATGGGGTTGTTAGATTGTTAGGCATCAGCAGTCACATCAGTAAGAAGGGCGAACCTTGTGCAACCAATAACTGGAGGGTCCTCCAAGGGTGTGGTTTGAATCCCCATGATGTTTCTTCACTGTCCTTTCCCCAACCATCGCCAAAACACACCTGGAAACAGCGAAGAACTCTGTCTTTGATGGAAAACAACTCTTTCCAAGCCAACTTTCTACAGGAAAAATCCATTGCGGTGGGGGGCATTTGCTTCAGATTTTGATTGTTTCACAGTTTCACATGATAGTTTTTTTGTGCAGCACAAAACATATATCGTTGCTTCAACAAAATCATCCGAAACGGAATCCGCAATCACCTTCAGCAAATCAAGGCATATTTGCCAACGGGGAATGAAAATGCAAATCCGCAGGGTGACAGGACCACTGACATGTTTGGCTTGGATATCTTTGCATACAACGTGTGCACCCCGGCACCCCGCAAGCAGAAGTGGTCATTGCCTACATGGCAAGAAGATATATCCGAGAATACGTATTCAAATTGCAGCAGAAAACATAATAGATAACTTATTATGAAGTTAAGACAATATACCATCCCTGAACAAATTTCAGCGATAAGCGCTAAAGTTCTTCATGCAACATGCCAACAAACACATATCATACGAGCCAAGTGTCCGCAATGGCCTCTTCAGGGAAACAAAGAATCATTTTTTACTGAAACCTCCCAATATCTGCCCAACAGTTGGTACGAAAAAAGCTGGAACGGCCATGCTCCATTCTTGTTGGTTCCTTACACTGTCCATAATGACCTTATTTTTCATTGGGGGGCGATCCCACCTTTTATGTCTCCCATGATACACCTGCGTCCACTGCCTTAGTTAACAATGAGTCCAGCAGTACTAGTTTCAGCGGAAGAATCAACAGTGCGAGCACGGGCCGGAACCCCAAATGACTATCTATGGCACATATGGCACCGCTCCCCACTCATCCAACTTTTGTTTATAGTTAATGAAAGATATATTATACATGCAAACAAACAAACATACATACATACATTACATTACATTACATTGCATTGCATGTATATATATATATATCACCCAACAAATTCTCATCAAAAACAAACCAATATCTAATTGGAATACGGTATGTAATTCTACCGTGGCGGTCACATTTTGCGCCCAGCTGAGTCCATCTGAGTCCTCCTGCTGCTTGGGCAACCTGAGTCACACAATCCACGTCTGGGGTCCCCGGGGTCCGGAAGAAGGGCAGGTTCATAGGGACAAATGGTGATTTTCCTGAGGATTCATGGAGGTTGTTTTTTCATGGTTAATAGTGATTGAACCACCATTAATCCCCATGAAAATCCACTATTAATCTATTTATAGTCACTATTAACCATTATCAATGGTGCTTAATTGTAGTTGGATGGGGGGTATAACTTGATATAACCGACAATGTTCATGTCCTGTACATAATTCCTGTACTGAAGAGATGGTGAAGAATTATTTGAAAAAACGGGATTTCAGTGAGACCTCATGGGGCATTGATCTGGGAACGAAGCCCTTGAACATGCTCCAGAAACCGTGGTGGATGTAGGGGATGAAACCACGCTCTTGGCACCATGGAAGGGGGGTGTTTCATATCAGAGGTATCCAAACCTAGATTGCACATATAGTCACTCCACCTGCCTGCCCTTGGGGCAATTCTTGGCTCCGGCTCCATGCCTGTCGCTGTTGCAGATGCGGCACCGATGCACAAACCGACAGCTATCCCTTTGGCAACGGCCGTCCTGTAACACAAAGCAAACAGACTCTGCTCATTCACCCGTTTGGCGCTTGAGCGTTTGTGTGCCCCACGCCCCTCGTAGGCTCAGGATGATCTTTGCCACTGGCGAAAGAAATCTTCGTGAACGACATAAACTTGGCATTGTCACGGTGGATCAAAGGAAACACCCGGGACTCACTGGTTGGTGGTTGAGCCACCTACCCCTCTGAAAAATGATGAGTTCGTCAGTTGGGATGATGACTTATCCCCAATATATGGAAAGTCAGAAAATTCACGTTCCAAACCACCAACCAGCATATCTCATTAACCATTATTAAACCATACTAAACCATACTAACCATATTTTTCGGGTAGGCTCAACCACCAACCATGACTCAACACTTTGCAGGATCTTATGAATAACGCAGCGGCTCAGGGGATGCTGAACCCATGGATTTTCTCCATCGTTGAGCTTCGACCAACATCTATGGATACCTATGGGATAAATGATAAAATTCACTGTTTGTTCAACATTTACTCAGTTCAGCAGATGTGGTACCTCAAAAAACACCACCCTGGAGCCTAGGTAAAATTTCAATAAATTCAAACTCACATCTCCCAGGATGGAGTCACATTTGCCAACCATCCACGTTATATATTTTCATTGCGTTTATAAGAACATGAACAAGTGTACAAATCCTTGGCATACGACCACCAAAATTTGGGATGACATGAAAAACGCTCATCCATGTATCCCTGGATGTGGTAAGAGACATACCCAAGGGCAAGCTACCACGATTTGGAAAGAAGAAACACAACCCAATGCACAGATAAGGAAACTAATCCACTGGTGAACTAACAGTTGGCGATAGAAATCGATATGTCATAGCGCTTGGCTTATTGGACCTTCATGTTGAAAAACAAACAAATAAAAAAAATAAACCAACAAACAATATATATATATATATACATATAATATATATATATATATATATATCACTTATTCAGTTGTTCTCCTATCAATCAGTGATCATCACTCTTGACTCACATTCATAAAATTATATCCCATGGGGCTTTTATGTATCTGACTAAAAACAATAAGTCACTAACATGGAAAAAACACATGAAAAGTTCGGCCATTTCGGGGTTATTCCCCTTCCTAAACATCATTCCAGTGACGTCACATAATTCAGTCATTGTAATTCAACGTCCTCCAACGTTAATCATGGATTAATAGTGGAATTTCATGGGGATTTTTCTGGTGCTTCAATCACTATTAACAAACCATGAATCCCCATGAATCCACCATTAATCCACCATATTAATGCCCATGAATCCCGATTAATCCACCAGATTAATCCCCATGAATCCCCATTAATCCATCATATTAATCCCCATTAATCAGGGATGAGTCTCTTGGAGAATCCCCAGGAAAATCACCATCATCATCCCATTGGAGACTCGGAGACTCGGGTGGTTTTCAGCCTAAGCCTCCATGCCCCACAGGTGTCGAAGCTGACCTTGGGCTTAAAGAGAGGACACACAACCGTGGCAACAAAAGACTTGTGTAAATATGGGTTTTAATATATGGTTATAATATGGTTATAATGGGTTATAATATATGGTAAAATCCCTATAGATAATGGTTATAATATGGTAAACCAATCGCACCCCCAAGCAGATGATATTCCTGATAATGTTCATTAAAGACGGGGATTTCCGCTGTCATGCAGGTGGCTATGGAGAATACAAGAGACACAGGGGCCAGGGGTCAAATCAAGTTGTGGTTCTGTTTACTTTTCTTACACAACATGAGGCGAGGCTTACCTTTCATTGCAACATAGATTGGAGGTACCTTTCTACCACAAAGTAAGAATTTGCATCATTCTCATGCGCTCTTGTCCTTAGCAGCTCCAGCACGCAGCATGCGCAACGCTGAGTGCTAGCATGCAGGTTTCGTCACGCAGTGTGTTTTTAGCATTCAAATAGTTGTAAATTTAAATGCATTTAACTGGATCCGAACAAAGCATCCATACAAATTTTAGACCTTAAAGGGCTAGTAAATCGCAAGATCGAAACGCATTGGGTTTTATTATCCTATTCATACCTCGGTGCACTTACTTTTCTGTGAAAAATGCATCCGGTAACGTGCGAATATCTGCCTGACGTCTGGATGCACTTTGCGCTTCCCAAAAAAACATCTGGAGTTTCCCCGTTTCCTTTAAAAGGGTAAATTCTTTCAGGGTGTTGAAAAAAAACAACGCCACTTGGAGGTACTCGTGTGGCTCTCATGAATGTGATGAGTATCTCATGATATCTCATGATATCTCATGCTTATCGTCACTCCAATGCATTTTTCCTATTCCAATAAAATCATCCACTATCTAAATCAAGATAAACATATCTACTAGGCTGCACACCTGGAAAAATGCATTGAAGTGAGTGCTGAGCACGCGAGTGCTGATTGCCAGCACGCGAGTGACGGAACAGGTAAGCTCTTGTCGCATGGAGGCAGAATTTGTGGAGCATGTTATAACTTTGCTTATCATCGACATCCTGACCAGGCAAAGAATCGACTGCATGATCAAAAACCTCTTCTTCATCGGAATGATTTGGCGCTTCTTCATCCAGGGAACCTGTTGGTTAGAACTGTCATCATCAGTCTCATCCAGTGGCTGTTTGTCCCGAGCTTCTGTGGCAGCGCGCGAAGCATGCACGAGGACAGGCCATTGCATCGCGGCTGTAAGGAAGGAAAGAACACTCATCAGTCTTGCCGTGATACCCGAGCAAATCCGATACCGTGCGACAAGCGCTCTAAGACAACAGTGTCACGTGAGCACTGTGCGAAAAAGTGCCGGTGCTTTCACATCCCACTAACTTTCGCAACTATAACTCCCTGCTTGGAGGATCATCCCACTTAGCAACTGGTTCGTAGCCCTGTTCGGTAACTCCCCGAGTGGGTTATCCCATCTACTAAAGAAACTGCTATTGTTATTAGCAACTTATTAAGGGGGGTGATCCTCCAAGTGCCTGACCCGCATTCAAAGGAATCTGGGTCCAGCCACCAGCCTCAGAATCACAATGTTAAACCATTTTAAAACCCAATATCACGGGGATGGCAGCAAGAATACCATTCATGGATTTCAAATTAACCCACAGCCGCCACATAGGGGAATAAGTGCCTTTATCCGTTGGATATGTCCGCTGTTAAAGTCCTGCGAATAATCATTAACGTCATCGTTGGTCGCCTTCTGGTAGTTAACAAATCTATGGAAATTATGGTTTACACATTTCATCTATTGATTGGCATCATTGTAGATTCCCACTAAAGCATGATAAATAATTCTGATTAACAAACAAAAACATGCTGGGAAAATGTTAGAGGAAGTATCCTGATTAAACTAATAATTCAGTCTAATCATGAAAATAGAACCAACCTAAACAGCTGCTTTCTACTGGCTGAAGCCTTGCCAAGCGACCAGGATCCCCCCCGAGTGATCGCAGCTGTCCCAGAACAAAGACCTCATAGAGAAGGCTCGAGTTGAGTTTGAGCTTAGCTTAGACATGGTGTGACATGGCGTGACATTGGACAAAGGTTGGCAGATTGGACATATGTATATTTTACATACTATATATATATTATATAAATATATATATTATATATATATATATGTTATTTATATATATATATATATGTGTGTGTGTTTGTGTGTGCGCGCGTGTTTTTTTTCGATATCTCCTTTGGATAAATAACAATGGCTATAGGAACTATAACATCCTGCCAATATTTACATTGGGAAATCATTGCCATGGTTGATGTTTGTGGATGCTCATTTTGCTGCTTGGCTGATTAGGTATTCAGAATGCTGGTTTCAATTCAATCCTCAAACAGAAGTGACATGGCAAGTGGCCCAAGTGGTGACATCTGTTTCCAAAAACACGCCCTCTGCATGGTGGTCAAATGGGGGTTGCCCGAAACCACCTCACAAATAGAAATTCTACTGAGAAAAAATCATAGGGCCATAACGTATACATGTCAGATTTTCCATACCACCTTTGGCGACCAGAAAGTAATTGGTTTCGCTGTATTGTACAACGGATGCTTTTTAAGTACATCTTCAAACATTGGTTTGCACATGGCTGTTTGTACATTCGACCCTACATAGTTGCATGATAATATAGATGGTTTTCCCATTGAACCATATTAAATCACCTTTTTTGGGGGTGATTGACCATGGAATCGCGACAACACAATCTTGTTAGTTGATGGAATTGGTTCATTTTTCTAGCACCATTTCACATTACGACATTAACATTCCATGAGCACTTTGTCAAGTCAGGTTCAATAATCACCCCATGTAACCATACACAGGCTCTCCCCCGATTATGGGGCAATATTACAATCATACGGTGGTGGAAGGAACCACCCCAATCATGGGTGCATTCCCTCCAGTCATACCCTTTGGAAACACAGACTTTTTGCGGTACTAGGTTCATTTGAAATTAGATTGATTTGAAAAAATGCGGCAATCCTCGAAAGTGTTTCTTTTTGGTTATTGGTTTTGCCAAAAAACATGAAACTTTCGGAAGTTTGCGCCCCACAAAGGGCGTTTGTCTCCCAATCCAGAGTAGGTGCCCCCCCAATCAATCAAAACCACGTGAGACCTATGTATATCTTTGTGCTTTTTCATCAATCAGCGGCTTTTTTTTCGGGATAATGTTTTACCTCCAGAAAGACCTGGCAGACTTTTTTGGTGTCTGATAGGAAAATGTTGTTCATGATTCTGCCGTTACACCAATTAAAAAAATCCGGCCATAAACTGGGCCGGCTTTCTCCACACGCCGGAACGTGAAGCCAGGGAGGTTCATGCCTTCACTTTCATGCTTCCACTTCTTCAAGACTAGGATATGTTAATATGGCGTTGTTGAAACCCAGTTGCCGGGCTGGCCGCATGCCGGGCTGTGCAGCCAGCCCGGCTTTTGGATCGATTTGCCAGGCTGGCTTGGCACGCACGCCGGAGCGTGGAGCCAGCCTAGCTTTTGAATCCCTTTCTCTTTGCCTTCAATGTAACCTTTCTACTTTTCCAATGCTGGCTTTAACATGCAGTGTGGTGTTAGTGCTGTTGCTGAAGTTTTGTCTAATGCTAGTTGCCAGGCTGGCCGTGTTCGCACGCCGGAGCATGGAGCCAGCCTGGCTTTTCAATCCCTTAGAACTGTTAATTCCCTTTTAATCCCTAAAAATGTTGGTTTATAGCACCATGTTCCCATTTTTTCAATTTTTGGGTCAAGTCCCCATTCTTTATCTGGTTGTTGGTTTTAACCCCTCTGAACAATATTAGTCAATGGGAAGGATTATCCCATATATCTCATATATTGTGGAAAATAATCCAAATGTTTGAAACCACCAACCAGCATATCTCATTAACCATTATTAACCACTAACAACTATCTTTACCATTTTGTTCTCATTTTGTTTCCCAAACATGACCCAGATCCCAACCACTTTTTTTGTGCCTCCACCCCTCCCCGCGTCCCACCTCGCCAATGTCTGTCAAGATGTAAGAGTTGGATCCACCAGCCGCAATGGCCTCACGCTCCATCCATGGCGCAGCCGTGGCGGCATCGTTAAGATATGTTGTTTGTAACCCCTACGAAAAAGGGATATCCCTATATATATATATACCTATATATATATATATATATATAGCTGGAATGTTATTTTTAGGAACAAATTAAGGAAAAATTGAAGGAAACCCTCAGTTTCAATCGGAAAATCGAGGTGGTAAAAGGATGTTCTGCAATGACTGGACCACCTCCCGGCCAAGCACATCAAGCTGTTCCACAAAATCATCCTCTTCAACGAAAAAAAAACATTTTTCCCCACCTGCCAGGTGAGGGTTGTTAGATTTTATGTCAGTTGCTTCCTCCTCGTCCTCCTCGTCCTCCTCCTCCTCCTCGTACTCCTCTCCTCCTCTCCTCCTCTCCTCCTCTCCTCTCCTCTCCTCGTCTCCTCTCCTCTCCGCCTCCTCCTGCTCAACCGCGACCCTCGACGCACAGTGTTCTCTGTCGGACGTCAACCACGACCATC
>Ga0126342_10012446_pt1 | contig 15174 bp, 7 predicted proteins | sample Cyp1metagenome_FD_92528 | JGI IMG/M metagenome (GOLD analysis project Ga0126342, IMG submission 92528) | Coral microbial communities from Lord Howe Island, Old Settlement Bay, Australia - Cyphastrea 1 metagenome | ecosystem: Host-associated > Invertebrates > Cnidaria > Coral ...
ATATATATATATATATTATATAGCTTAATATAGGTCAAAACCTGCTTAAAACACTTTGGAGGTAGCCCATAAGCACCAAAAAAGGATGCCAAGGGGGGTATACCAAAATGTTCGTTGGATCATATTTTGCCTCATATTTTCAGGTTTCTAACGTTTCGGCATTTTTTGGGGGGTGGTGCTATAACAAGCTACAACCAGAAACCAGAGTTTATGGTGATTCTAACTAGGGTTTGAGATGATAGAATATTGATGCTAAATATTTACTGTCAATGGCTTGGCACCCAGACCTACCATGGTTGGTTTCGCGTCATGTTAAATTAATTATAGATATATCTACCACTTTGTTTGCCCACTAGTTAGAAATTATAGATATACATGCCATAGACGACCAAAAATCAGCTTTAAATTTTAAACCATGTTATAGATTTCCCCTAGCCATAAAGTGACTTACCTATTGTTTTGAGGGGCCACCTTGTACAATAGGGGGGGCCGAAGATGGACTGGTCAAAATGTGTGACTCTGCATAGAATGGTTTAGTAGCAACTGTGAGTAACATGTTTTTTTGTCCGGTGGCAGCTAGTGGCCTATGTCAATGTTTTGACCAGTATATGAGCAGTGTCAAATACACACACATGTTTGTTGATGATTACGTCGATGGGGGCCCTATACTGCCCTTATTTGCGGGGATTATCATGATCCACGAGCAGGGTATCCCATTTTCAACCCTACAGTATAGTAGAGTGATAGAGGGTTTTTTGTATACTGTTTATCTGTCGATGAGGGATATCCAGCCCAACTAGATGACCAGAGAATGAACTCAGTGAACTCATTCTCCACCGGGTCTGCATGTGATGCGCACTTTTCGTGCGTTTTTCAGCAAGTTTCTACCAGGACTAAGCATGTTTCATTGTTCAAAACAATAGCAACATCCACTGTCTGGAAATTATCCAGCCACTGGCACGCAGTACATTTGAAGTTCCATGAGCTACCAACAAATGGCCTGCAATTTCTGGGTTATGCACCCATCTGCCGATAGATATCATGATATATCCCCGCTTAAAGTATGGCGGGCCTGGTAACCAAGAAAAACTTACCATGGTAATCATGGTAGTAGTTCAAGACAGATTTTAAGCAGATAAATCTCCAGGAAAAATAAGCAGATCCTGGACATGCGCGATGAGACAGTCACCGTGGCACCGTGGTCTCGGCAGATCAACAGGGTGCTGCGCGGGCTCTTCAGCCCTTGCAGCTTGAGACGACGCGTGACGACGCCAACTTCGAAACCTGCCCGAGATTGATTTGGAAGCTGAACTTGACAGGTACAAAGTGAGGCCCCCAAACGATAGCTGAGTTGGTTTGCGCATCCAAGTTCACTATGGTTTATGATGGGCAAAAAAATATGGTCATAAGTGTATTTAATGATGTTTTTTAACTATATATATATATATAGTTATGTTATACCCATTCCCATAGGATCCATGTATGCTATATATGGTAACATTTACCATCAATATACCCCCAATGTTAGCATATATACCATACATGGATCCTATGGGATTTGCAGAGAACGAACTAGTTAATGGTGTTTTTTTCAACCAACGTTCACATCACTGGGCCCCAAAAAAGGCAGCCTTTTTGAAGCCCACATCACCAGGATGAGACTCCCAGAATCGACTGAAATTCACTGGTTTCTCTCTTGGTTTCTCTAGCATCCTCAGCATCCAAACAGATAGGTTCCAAAATCATCCAAGATCCATGCCTAGAAATCGAGTTATATTGAACCTGTTCTATCATTCAATTTGTTTGCAGGTTAACTCAAACGCAGATAGGAAATAAACAAATTGGATACAAAATTGATCAAAAGTGTATCTGTTTGGAGGTTACTATTTGAATGATAAAGGTACATATCTCACTGTTTTGCACCAAACAATTTCTCAACTCTCAATCTCAGCCATTTCGTTGCTCAAACGCAGCCGTTGAAGCCTGACGAAGACTCCAAACAGTTGAAAAGTCGCTGGGCCGCAATTTGTTTTTGCAGGGTTGTTTATTGCAGAACGTCATTCAATGTGTGCTTCAATCCAAGCTTATTGTTTTTTTGGGTCAGTGGAGACATTACCAGGGAGAAATCATATTGTGAAAAAGATGGCATCGAAGATTGGCCGTGTTTCAAAATTTCAAAACAGGAGAGAGGGATGCTGTAGCAGCCACCAAACATACCACAATTTCGGCAATATACTGTGGACCCCCCCACCCCAGACAATTATCTTAGCCACCAAAATGTCTTTGAATGGCCCGAATTTTAATCTATATAGTATATATATATATATATATATACATATTATACGTCTACACACACATGAAACTATGTTGGATGTTACAATGCTGAGTCTAGTTATTCACTATCTATATCCAAGTCTCATTTAATGACGTGCTTTTTTCTCGTTGACTAAGGATCATGGCTGCAGTTACCTTGAGCTTGGTATCCTCTGTATCTTGGACGGTCCTGGTGGTGCCCCTGTTGAATCGCGAAGTTGGTGCCCTTGTTTGCTCAGGTAAACTATGTAAAAAAATAGATGGGGATTTAACTACTTAAACTATCTTTTTACTGGGGATTCATAGTTGATGCTTCTGATAGCTAAGTTGGTTTATAATTGGGTTAGCTAGGGTTTATGATAGATATAGATAATGAGCTGATAATGAGCCGGCTTACAATCCCAGCTTTTACCGACACCAGTGCCCTTCTGAGTAACCACTGGTTGGGTACGGTCTGTTTTGTTTAAGCAGAAGTTAAACTATATAACCAGATAAAGAGGTGATCTAGGATTGGCCTGTTTTAATGTGTTGTTCCTGAAAAGAAATAGCCGGACAGTTACAGTTACTGTATGTTTTAAAACAGTGGGATATGATACAATCCAAAAAAGGAAAAAACATGGTGTGGATATCGAACTAGCTATATGGGGTTGTAGACCAACACACATTTCACAGGGGCTCCCTACTTTGTAAGCAGAGAAATCCACCCTGAATCACAAATCCTTTCATATATCATTAAAAACTGAACTTGTCTGAAAATAAAGTGCCCCTAAATCGGCCTAAATCGGTTCATGATTATGTTCCCTACAGTCATAGCCCTTAAGAGCTGTAACTGGCATTTCAAACTCCTGAAACTGGTAGATAGATAGATAGATAGATAGGTAGATAGATAGATAGATAGATAGATATAGATATATATATTTATAGTGTCACCTAAATGTATATTATATATATATAACTTAAATGTATTATATAGGTTATATTTCTGTTCGCCAGTTGTAATTGTTTAGAGCCATAAAGTTCTCTGAAACGGGCCATAACTTGCGGAGAGACTCCCCAGAGGTCGTCCGGCCGTCCGGCCACGGGTCTCTCGGGTCTCTCGGGTCTCCGTCCTAAGGCCTTGGTGGAGCCTGGCCTTTCCTACCCTGAAGTCACTTGGGGTGGTTTGGAGTGATCAGTCGATATACTAAATCTCAATAGCTCTGATAGGTAAGTAGCAATAACTGAATTAAACTAGAAATAGTATATCGATTACCTGAAAGTAGATTGGAGTTGTCACATAGAATGTGATATATATATATATACACATACATCTTAAGTAGACCTAGCTACTTAAGATCATTTAACATTTAAGTAATCTAGTTGCTACTATTGATTTTACTTAACTATCAAACTCATCTATTCAATCCAACAAAGGGTTGCAACACTTGGAAAAAATACTGTAGAACAGCAATTGTTTCCCGGGATCATTTTCGGGTTACGTGTGGCTCCAGTAACTAGCGTTAATGACTTACACGGGTTACACGGTGTTTTTTTAACCAACTCATAAGGGGAACACCCACATTGGGAAGACCTACCGGAAAGCCCTAATCGTTTCCTGTTGCTCCACCTGTTCCAGTGAATCCAGTAATTGTGGGCCACTTGACCCGCTCGGACCCAGGATGCTTCTGGTTTCTGATGAACTTTAGCAACCATAAATTGATTGAGAAATAGAGTTATGATTCGATGGATTCAGATTTTTTTTTTAAAAGAAATTACAACGCCCCAAGATGCAAACCTATGGTTGATGGAAGAAATCCTGCACCAGTTGATAGGTGGTTTATCCCATTATTCATAGGGTTTCAGCCATCCAAGGTGAAGACCAGTCCTTTTACGATTTCAGGAATCACCAAAAAATCATTGACCATCATTGCGTTTGTGATATGGTGAATTAATGTTTGTTTATGTGATCAACAAAAAAATATGTTATGGGTTGAATCCAGTTTGTTTATTCCTATATTCCTGACACGTTAAAAATTGCATTACAATATGATTTCAGCTAGAATTGGTTGAAGGGAAATTTTTACAGGAAAACATAATTAAAACATAAGTCGATTTCCCCTAATACCAATCCATTTATCGATGGGTGATAGCCCCTTGTTGTTGGTTAAATCCTTATATAATGTTTGTTGGTTGAATTGTCATTTCATTCTGAAGTCCTCAATATGTTATTAAATTGTGGCGTCATGTTTTTGACACAAACTATGCAAATATTTCTGCTTAAACCATGTTTGAATCGATTGATGGTCTATATCCTCATGTTGTATGTGCAAGCCTCTTTTTTTCTTGATCAAATCATGTTAAACCATGTTGAATCCTCGTTTTTCTCTTGGTCAGAATCAACCATTTTTATCCATTTTTGGTAGCAAACTGCGGTCAAAGTGCCATCAAAGCTCAGTGCAACGATGATTTGCAGGTCCCCCCCTATGACTTCGGACATCAGAAATTTCCTCAAGGCATAGGATGAAACAAAAGTGCAAGTCCTGAAAAATCCTCTTGGAGTAGGTAAATTCGAAGAATCACCGAAAAAAAAGATGTACCTACCCCAAGAGGATTCTTCGGTGATTCCATTATACGATTTATATAAGATAATCTTGGGATTTTATCTCCTTATATAAGATGTTACCTCCTTTCTCAGACGATTTTCTGGACATATACGTTGTAAACATGTGGAACTTGAGTTTTCATTAACAAGAAGAAAACTACGGTGATAAGATCAGGGGTTGGTTAATGTCCCGATTTGGGGATTTTGAACACTGACTGAAGTATCTGTTGATGATGTGAAGAATTAGGACATGTACGAACCGTCTGCAAAAAAACACGGCCAAGCAGCTCCGTCGATACCAAGCTGATACGCCAGGACGACCTTTGGATGAGGCAGTTGGAAAGGAGCCGGCCCGGGGCCGATTTTTCCCAGCTGGGGACGATCCCGACTACAGTTAGGAATAGTTAGGAATGGGTTGAAAACACCACCTTTTTTTCGCTTGTCGGTTTCACTAACCCAAAACAAGGCAAATTGGATTGTATACGTTGATCTTAGCCAGTCTGTTTGGATTGGAAATGGGATGACCGAAGCGTGAAAATCCCCACGGTAACTACCTCCATTGATGACTGATCCCCCCATTAGAGTCCCTGTTGTTGATGGTGAAATCAGATGTTTGCCTTATTATAATCCCATTATTACCATGTAATTTGATAATCCCAATTATTTCCCCCGGAATTTCCAGTTATTGAATTGATGGCAGTTGAATCCCATTATCGTCCCATTGAACGATGGTGAACTCCCGCCTGTTTCGAGGAGTTTGAAAAGACCGACCAAGACCATTGCTCCACCACCGAAGGACGGTTGAAAAAGTGTTGTGAGTCGAGTGTAAACCATTCCTACTTTGTTGCTTAGTTGTTATGTATTTATTATATTCATTCATATTCTAATTTCGAAAAGTTGCAAACTGAAACACATTCAATTAGACTGGCACCATGAAGCCCCTAATTTTTGCTGTCAAAACCACATGGTGTTTTCATTGCACATAGAGCCCCAACTTATTTCACATGGAGCCAAGAACATCTTTGGTGTTGCAGATGCACTGGTCCAAAAAAAATAGGTATCCACTCGAAAAATTGCCAGACCCATTCTATGCCATATTCTTCCCGAAAAATGTCAAATGTCATTGCGACCGGAAATCTGTACTGTACATGACACCAGCTTGAAGACGAGAATGATCATACAAAGCTCATACAAACCGGAGAAGTGGAGGGTTACTCGCCCAGATTCTGGGATGTGCCTGCCACATTTGGCACGGATGGAATTGGAATGAATTGGACCCAACGGACCCACATTTTCTGAGGCAATTTCTCATGAAACCTATCTATTCTTGTGGGGTTCCGATCATTTTCTTCCATTTAGATGATCATGAAATGGCAATTTTCCCAATCGAAAGCCATGAAGTTTACCAATGCAATTCCCCCTTCCATCCCCAAAAAGTGGAGATTTCTCTGTGACCATGCGACCGAACTGAACCAGCGACGCACAGCAGTCCCGAATTTTGGTCGCCGGCGTGGATGGGACATTGTTCGCGCAATAGGTCTTACGAAGCTGCAACTGCACGGCTGCGACGGTTGAAAAATCATCTGGAAGGCAAGCCTTCAATGTGAGGCCCCCCAGTTATAAGTTGGTTTATAAGCCCCAGTAACTATAGTTATAAGTACCATAAACCATAGTTATTTCAGTTATGTGCACCAACTTAGCTATCTTGGGGGCCTCACATTGTTTGAACCTTTGAAAACTGACGTTGCGTGAGGCCGAAGTCCTTTGCTGCGAGGCGCGTCTGTGCAACGTATTGCGCGAACTGGACGCCACTTCACGGTAGCTGCTCCTGCGGTGCTGTGGACTGGAGAGGAAGCGTGCGATATGCGATGCTGCTTGAAACATCGCTGGGTTTCGTGTATGCGGTTCTTGCCTACAAGATCGATGGGATGGATGCAACTTGTCCAAAACAAATACAACTGGGGGTTTCTGCTAATTACCATAGTCTAATTACCATTAACCAAAACTGTCTGGTTCTTTAACATAGCTTTCGATCATCCCCATGTTTAGTAGACGAACCATCAGAATTCATCGAACTGAATAGGCCGTGGCTGCCAGTTCGCAAACTCTTAAATAACCAGAGAACATAATATATATATACACATAACATTGTATATAACATTATATATATAACAATATACATGTAACATTATATATAACATTATATATAACATTATATATATACAACATTATATATACAACATTATAATTATTACATTATATATATAACAACATATGTATATAACAATATAATACAATATATATAACATCATATATATATAAACATTATATATTTAACATTACATATAACATTAATTTTATTTAACATTATATTTTTTAAACATTATATATATAACATTGTATATAACATTATATATATACAACATTAATTGTATATTTATATATACAACATTAATTATATATTTATATATACAACATTAATTATATATAACAATATGTTTAAAATTATACATCACCCTGCAATGATGACCAGGAGCCAGCGCCTTTCTTCATTGAGGAAGCACTGCCTCCTTCCATGAAGGCGGTGAAGCATCAAAAACCTTCAGGGAGATCGAGGTTGATGCGTAAGATTAGCCTTGTAAAATTCTTTACACCAGATGTTTTTTTTATCTTTTCTTACAGTTTTGACAGCTGCTGCGGCAGGTTTTTTTTACGCGTTTTAACATTTGCAACATCAGTTGGTTGGGTCATGTTGGGTCCATTTCTAGTTGGGTTTTCTCTTAGTTGCAGTAGATCCCATCTGGCTGTCATCAAACTAGCTGATCAATGCGTGTTCACATGGTAATACAAGGAGAAACAAATTACTTATATTATAAGTGGTTTATAAACCCCATTATATTTAATTCGATATAAGCATAGTTTTTTTTTCCTAGGCAAATTTGCACCAACTTGACTATGGGACAGCATGGCAGTGGAACGTCTCAGGTGGCAACACCCCTTGTGGCCAACAATTTGAATCCTTTCCTGCCCGTGTGGCTGCCAAGATCTCCGATGGCTGGATGATTTTGGATGGGGGCGATCCGATGATCCCAGTTTTACTGTACCCATTTCTTGACAAACTGGGCAAGTTCCGAACAGTTTACTGGGCAAGTTTTCGTCTTTTGCATGCATTGTTGCACGAATTGACTGGTGATAAACATGACCATGGAAGACGTGTATGGACTGAGAGGCTGCCTGGTCAATATTCGAAACATTGGAAATTCAAGGCGACTGCAGTTATGGCCTTTAACAGTCATAAATGGGATGAAATAACTCCTGCAACCAGTTGATATATTATACTCAAATAAAGTTTTGTTCGCCAGGTAGAACTGCGATAGGGCTATTTATCTGTGGTGGTTATCATCAAAGGTTCCATCATTTCCAATGACGACCATTTGCGCGATGATCCAATCGCAGTTTTGCTGGTAGTTACGAGCCCATGTAAGCCACTGGTGGATAACTCCATGGTATTTTGTTCCAGTTATTAGTTAATATATGCATGCAAATATAGTACTGTAATCTATTGAAACAGACATTGCCAAACACACACACTTTACTATGCATGTTATGCATCGATTGCTGATAGATATATGAACGAAGCGTTCGAAACATGTAATGTAATCTATATTTGTTGTTCAACCATTTCTGGTAATCAAACATGACTTCGAACATCATCCGTTTGTAGCTGTAGTCACCTTTGGACGTGATTTTTCAGGCAGCCGGGTCGGATTGCAGAGTAACCCCATCTCTAACTCGATGATTGGTTGAATGAAATTCATTCAACATCATCCAAGCGTAGATAAATCGTCTAAGTGTAGATTAGACAATACCATACACCCAAGAATTAGCCGTTATGAATACACAAATTGAAGTAGACTGCTGGGTCACTTTGTATCCCATTGTATCCTCAGCCCCGCAAAGTGGTTAGTTTTATACCCGATAACTTTTTACCTTGAGTTAAGCGTGATTAAGCACATTTGTGTCGTGGTCGAAAGTCGGTATGTTTCCTACAACAATAAAGAGGATTGTCATTTCCTCATTCGTGGGGATTTTGTCAAACCCATTATGTTGAGATGCCTGTTTTGGGATGGATGACCGTAACGAAAAACCATGTTTTGACCATAGCAGATATTGTATATATGTAGATAGTTGGTTGTTGTTTACATGGTTTATAAACCCGTCGAACTATAATTTCATCACCCCAAACCTCAGTTAAATAAACCAACGAACAACTAACATGAATAAACTATTTAATTATATAATGAATATATTGAGATAAATCAACGATCAATCTCTATGTTTGGTAGTTCAATACCCATTTTCCATGGATTTCTCCATTCTTGATGGTTACAATCCCCATTTTCTTGCAGTAAGTCATCCCATTTATGGAATGTATAACCCCATAGGAAAAACAACATTAATAACCAGTATGAACCATCTAAAAACTGCTAAACGGGCCGTAACATCTATGCTCAACTGCCTCCAAAAAAAACCGAGCCACCTTGTCGAGGCCAAGAAACATCCCCGCTTCGAGAACGAAGTGGGCACCACAACACAGTTTCAGTGCCTCGATCGAGTTTCAGTGATTAACGATAATATACAATAATAATATAACTATTCAATACTAATAATAATTTAAATAATTATATTATTATAATAATATTAAATATAACTTTTGATTCAGCCAGCAAACTGCGAGAAATTCGGCTGCATCTACAGTTTCAGTGGCTATGGTTCTCGCAGTTTGCCGGCTGAATCTACAGTTAAATAGCCACAAGGCCATAACTCCTGCACGGAGGTGGGTATATACGGTATATATCATGAAATATATCATTGAAATGAGGCTAAGTGTTTGCCAGTTATAACTGGAAAGACGTGCCACAGCATGACAGGTCGCGGAAATGGTACATCTTAATACCTTTTTGCTGGTTGGAATATCTGAAAGTTTCCAATTCCTCTCATTGATTGTCTAATTTCCATGGCTTTTGGGGGTTTGCAAGAATTGGACGAAAGGAACACTAATTGCGATGGCAAGTCTACAGTTAGTTGCTGTGGGAAACAGGAGGAAACCATGGTTTCTAGTAAATATTTCCTTACACCAACCCAATGGCTTAAGAATTGGGAGGACACAAGTTGGTTGATTGATATTGCACAAGAACCTATACACACATACATATATAGTCATATATATATATACTGGTAGGTGGTTTCAAACATGAATGGATTATTTTCCATTTCATATATGGGATGTCATCCCAACCCCATTGACGAAGCCCATGATTTTTCAAGATCGTTGAAACCACCAACCAGTACATATATATAATACACACACATATTATGTTTGGCTGATGAAGATTGTGAAGGGAAGGAGAGGCTACAGAGGGGTCACAAAGACCGAGGGTTCACGATGACAATCACGGCGCTGTGGCCAGCGCAGTAGTAATGAGGCCTCCTAGGGATAGATCATGCCATTCAAGCCCTGTGAGACAACAGATGTTAGTATATGTATATATATATTATAAACCAATTACTACATATAATGGGGGTTATAATGGTTTATAAACCAATTACTACATATATATATATATATACATATCTGGGTAAATTATGACGACCTCACTGTTCTCCCGAACCCTGGAATAATGGTTAGTAAGGGGAACTATCCCAATATGCTCTTATCTCAGTTTAGTGAATTATTGTAATTTACCCATATATATATATATGTATACTTACTGAAAATGGGAAATCATAGTATACAAACATGTTAATGTATAATATTATGTATTTAGTTTCAACCATATAACTGTGATTTACCCATATACATATTACTAAACATATGTTTAGTATCATAGATGTAATACCATCATAAACCATAGTTAATATATCTGTAGTTAAACCATATTAAAATAATATTTACCATGGGTTCGTGAAACATTATAATTTACCCCGCCCTATAAATCTATGTTTAGTACAATGTCAGGCCCCCCAGTTATAAGTTGGTTTAGATTCGCCCCAGTAACTAGTTCGTTATTTGCGTACCATAAACCATCGTGAAATTAGAGTTATGTTCACCAACTGAACGCATCGAACGGGGGCCTCACATTGTAGGAAGCCTAGGGTCTGGTATAAAAAACCCATGGTTTACCCTCTGGTAAACGTTTTCATAACTATGGAAAATCACCATGTTTGATGGCTAAATCATATTGTACAAGGTGGTGCCCCCTAGTTAAACAGTTATAAAATTTGGCTTATAAATCCCATTAATTATAGATATATCACCTATAAACCATAGTTATTGAAGTTATCAACCAACTTAGCTATCGAACGGGGGCACCACCTTGTATCAATCATCTTTGAAAATGGGGTACCCGGTAGGTAATCCCACGTGGCGAAACATCCCAGCCAGGATCGACTGGTGACACCGTTGCTGTTGTCTATCCAGCAACAGCAACCGTTCTGATTCCATAGAATTATCCCATAAGATTGTCCCTATCAAGCCATGCAAACCAATATGACTCCTATGATTTTCCCATAGATGTTCCATAGATGTTCCATAGATTTCCCATTTTGTTAGCCCATAACATCACCATTTTTCGTAGGAAAAAAAACCAGCGGTTTCTTCAACACCCGCTTTCACCTCAGGTTTAGCTGGGAGCCTGCAGTCATCAGGACCGGTGGCGGTGGGCTCGCCGGTGGTTGTTGGTTTGTAACATATTCCTTCATATCTATATAGTTATTAAGCTATAAATCTCATGGATTCTAATGGGGGGTGTAATATAATGTATAAATGTTTATAACTTATTTGTTAAGTATAGTTTATCCTTATGATTACATCTATCTTCATATTTGTTTATTCTAATGGGCCAATGGAGGTGTCATGAGGGTTGTTTATATGTAACATCTTCACTTCAAATAAATAAATTGTATAGCTTGTTGAAATTGTTTTAATCCTACCCCCCAAGTATTAAATTTAAAAATGGTCTCAAATAAGTGTAAATCTCCTACGTCCACCATGCTTTCTTGGGGATGCTTAATATTCGGGGGAAGCGATTAGTAAAAAAAATGTTGAAAGTAGATTCTGTAAAATACATTAAAATACTACACATATATATATATATATAGATAAACACATCTATCAAAAAAAACAAAACAACGGAATTTACACTAATTTTTGTCAGAATGGAACTGAGCCATCATTTGGGGGCCCCACCTTGTAGATATTGACGTTGCCCTGGGTTTGAACATGTCCCCAGGTATGGCAATTTGAATGGGACATAACCCACAGAATATTGAGGTGTTCCCAACATGTTCAGGCAAACCAGAATCCTAAAGACGCGCGCTGAGTCCAAGAACGGGATCAGTTCAATACGCACTCTCTCCGATCACATCTCGACAAATCACTTCAATCTTTGATGCTATAGCATCAATTTAACACGGCAGAATGACAACCGGCTTCCAACACGTCGAAGTTCTTTGGTCGCTGTACATTGTTTCGATCTGAGAATCTGAAGCATGGAAGCTGAAGTGGTTGCTTACTGAATCTTCACTGGGTGGTTCATGGTAGACACGCAGCTTTTCAAGTCTCTAAACCCAGGTAGGTCATTAGCAATGGTGCTTGGTTCACGGTCATTCACAGCTTCATCACGGCTTGTTCAGAGGTCAACTACTGCTTGGTGGTTTGGAAAATGAATTTTATTTTCCATTCAGTTGGGAATGTCATGTCATCCCAACTGACGAACTCACTCCATCATTTTTCAGAGGGCTAGGAATCCTTAGGAAGGGTAGGGTTCAACCACCAGACAACCACTTGCTGATATAGCAGATGGTTGATGACATTGGCGTATTACCACGGCTTGTTCATCTAAGAAGATCCTCAGTGAGTTCATAATATATAACTTCTCCGCGAAGTTTGTATACTATGATTATGTGTGATTTTCTGTGATTGGTTGCCATAAGTATACCTCTATAACATACCATAGGAATATTTCAACATGCCATATAAACATACTAGTATACTGCTTGGTGATTTCGGTATCCCGACTATGGTTCAGTTCAGAATCCTGCGATCCATAGCTGTCCGAGCCATTCTTGGAGTCTTGCGACATTGTGTATCATCATGTGAATGATGTATTTCTTAACATGATGTATGTCTTAACATATCATATCTATATCTATATATCTATATCTATATCTATATCTATATATATATATATATAGATGTACATATTAAGTATTCATATACCGGTGTCATGTTACATGTTTTCAGTTTTCATGTTAAAAAAAAACATACACCCTGCTTAAAAGATGTCTTTTTAAACTATTCCTTTTCAACGAATGGTTCAGCCGATCATTGCAGGACTAGTGACCTGTCGGCCTTCAAACAGTTGACAGCGTAACTTTCGCCGCCGGGGAGTGCCTACTGCGACCTGGGCGGTTCCGCAGTGGCGCGGAGGTAGGGAGAAGTGATGGGATGGGGTGGCTTGGGTAAGGCTAGATCATGTTGTAGATTACATACACGCTTACAGATCCCAGATGCTCCATATATGGAATATTTACCTACAAAACTGGGTCATTTTTGGGGTAAATGTAGGTAAATATTCCGTACATGGAGCATTTGGGGATAGTCAATGAGAGAAATTCACGATTTTGAGATATCCTAAGCAGCAAAAAGGTGATATATATATACACTAAGATATATCAGCATATATCAGCCATTTCTGTGGCCCTTTTCACAGTTATAACTGGCTAGCTGACCCGATTTATGCGATACATAAGCAATGAGTTGCAGGAGTGACATCTCATTTATAACTGTTAAGGGCTATAACATGCTATAATTATAACTGTATTATATGGGTGGGTCTGGAAATGGGGTATACATCCAGTTGTAACCTTTCAACGGGGAACATGATGATTAACCATTGGGGTTGGGGGTACAATATTTTCACACAAAGCCCACTTATGTATATAAATACATACTGTTATATACACACATGTTTGCCCATGCTTGGGAGGAAGGCAATTACTGTAGTTGTTTTATTTGCCAGTGTTTTTGGAGAAATATGTAAGAACAAATCGTGCTCAAAGGATTTTGTGACAGAGTAGCTGGCACGCTCGCCATGGTTCATAGGGGAAACCCAAAAGAATCGAGAAGGTGTTTTTTGGTTCCCCGCAGTGCAAGTGGCTGGCAACCTGTTCTCGTTAAATTCAGACATGGGCCTTCGTCCATGGGAGTAAAGTGAGCTTGTACCTTGTGGAAACTGCTATATAGATGCATGGATGATTCTGTTTCTTCTTTTTGGGCTGGGTTGCGGGTTCATTGTCACAGTTCCACCCCATCATGTATTCCCTATTCCCCCGTGTGGAGGTCTATTGGAGGGAAGGGGTTGCCTATGAAGAAATGTTTGTTCACTCTCCCAAAGCAAACCACTTGTGTATGTTTATGATATTTTCCGATCAGTGAACACTGATATCTTATGGGGGTGTCTTAAAATGGGGTGTCCCCCGCAAAAGGTGTAATCTGGGATGATTTGTGGGTACCCCCATTTTAGGAAGGCTCAATATATGGCTGCAGCTCAAAATGTAAGATCCCGATCCATACCCCAGACACACAGTCAATCCTTACCCGTGATCCATACCCTGCATTTGCGTGACTCCTTCGTTCCATACGTCCGGATCACCTCGTAGCGATCCGTACCCGTTTTTTGGAACCATAGCCGTATTATATCAGAACATATAATATAATATATATATATATATATAATAGCTATATCTATAATCTATATATGATCAACTTAAGGATGATGTAATATGTACAGTTACAAGCGAAAGTCTACAGGAAAGCATGGTTCTTGCCATGAAACATGGTGGTTTTCCTGTAAATTTTCCCGGCAAAACAGCGCTTCTCGTCGCTGGTAGGTCCTCAGATTGTCTCACAATGAGTTTCTGCAGGCGGGGATGGGCAGGCGATTTGGATCGATCAGCTTGCTATCAACTTACAGTTTTCTACAATGTGGCCCCCCCCAGTTACAAGTTGGTTTATAAGCCCCAGTAACTATAGTTATAAGTACCATAAACCATAGTTATTGGAGTTATAAACCAACTTAGCTATCTTGGGGGCCTGCGGTAGCAGGAGTGCGCTAAGTTCCCAAACGCCCTTGTAGTAGGGGATGTTCACAATCGTATGGCTCAAATGAAAACAGATGGAAGATGCCCAGCTTATGGGCACAGCTAGGCAAAACCCA